>Ga0209848_1000015_pt1 | contig 103815 bp, 107 predicted proteins | sample OrgsoiDNA_201062_FD_185810 | JGI IMG/M metagenome (GOLD analysis project Ga0209848, IMG submission 185810) | Permafrost soil microbial communities from the Arctic, to analyse light accelerated degradation of dissolved organic matter (DOM) -... | ecosystem: Environmental > Terrestrial > Soil >...
CTGGCGGCACTAGCGCGGTGGTCCCACCTGACCCCATGCCGAACTCAGAAGTGAAACGCCGTAGCGCCGATGGTAGTGTGGGGTCTCCCCATGCGAGAGTAGGGAACTGCCAGGCATCAAATAAGTGAGAAACCTCAGTCGAAAGACTGGGGTTTTTTGCTATGGAAATTTTGGTGATTCGAGTTGCTTGATTTTCACTCAAAAGATAAGACCTTAATGCCATAAAATTTTAGTTATGTATTGACTGATAGATACCATAACCTGCCGTAGCACCAGCAATATCCCAAGCGAAGTCTTTCCAGCTCCATCCACTGCCAGCTTCACGGCTGTCATAAAGTTCTTTACCAGCACCTAATCCGATGGAAAAGAGCAGGCCAAAAGAGCGACTTTGGGTTTGGTTCCAACCCTGATGGTCCCCATAAGCAGTGCCCGCAGCGGCTAAAATAGCTGAGCCCACGAAGTGTTCGGCTTTGTCTTTGCCCGTCCAACGGTCATGGGCAAAATGCGTGCAACCACTGCATAGTATCGTGGGAATAATAAAACCTAATACAGTTAAGCGATGCAAAGAAATAACCATGACATATATCCCTGACATAAAAAAAGCCTGATCACATCGATCAGGCTTTTAGTATAATCGCGGATTATAAAATCCGGCTGATTAATCTATCTATTCGGATACGACGCAGGCGTCGAATAAGTTTTCGCACTTTAACCGGATAATTGGGAATACTCTCCAGTTCCATATAATGCGAAACGATATGGGTATGTTTGCGTATTTCATCCAGCTCTTTGTGGCGCTGTTCCTGCATCTCATTATGGGGATCATGGATCAGAATCGCGTTCTCTAAATCCAGGCGCCAGGCGCGCGGGTTCAGGTTGTTACCGGTGATTAACTGCCAACTGTCATCTACCCACATCCCTTTGAGATGGTAACTGTTATCACCATCTTTCCATAAGCGAACAATTAATTGTCCGCTGTCGACAAAGCGTTGTAACCGGCTTAAAAAACGCCGCAGATTGATTTCGTATAAGTAAGGCAGAGCACCGATAATTTTGAATGGCTGATCCTGAGGTATATAGAAATCGTTTGCAGTCTTATCACCCACAATAATTTCAACCTGTTTACCACGACGCAGCAGCCCAATAATGTTCCTTGCCAGCAATGCAGGCATATTGAAATAAGGTGTACAAAGCGTCAGTTTCTGGTCAGCGCTGGCCATCAGATGATGAATAGTTCGGTTGAGTGAATTCTGTTTACCTAAACCAACAAGGGGAACCACCGATAGCTCATCGTTGTTTGCGCTGTCTTTAAAGTGATAACTGCTGTCACGCAATGATTGCCGGAACTGGCGGGTTTCATTTTTAATTTCGATACTCTTTGGGCGATCCTCACGATCGAGGCGCTGCACCGCGCTGGCGCTGAGGATCGATTTCCTGATGAAGTCGATCATGGCATCAGCCAACGACACATTCGTCAGTAAATGATAGCGGTCATAGCGATATTTGGCATGACGATGAAGATACACATCATTGAGGCTGGCACCACTATAAATAACGCGATCGTCAATCACAAAACCTTTTAGGTGCAGAACACCTAATGCTTCGCGGGTATTAACAGGAACACCATAAATGGGTACTGGGGATTCAGGATACTGTTTGGCCATGCTGCAATACCAGTCAGCATTGGTATTCGAGGCTGCGGCACCGATACGTCCACGCTGAGCGCGATGCCAGTCCACCAGAACACAGATTTCGAGCTCGGGCCGTTGCTGCTTGGCGGCATAAAGCGCGGAAAGCACATCACGTCCACCGTCATCATTCTCAAGATAGAGTGCAACAAGATAGATCCGTTGAGTTGCCGTAGCGATAGCATCCAGCAGCGTGGTACGGAAATCCGTCGGGCAGTATAAAGTGTGTAAAGCATCAACCGATTGGGGGAGTTTTGGCAGTTGAGCAAGGTGTTGTTGATGTTTATTGCGTTTGAATTTTGACAACATCACTGTGCGCTTCTTCTCTTCTTCAGGTAATAGCGATAGCGGCACAGGCAGACTATGTAAACCGCATAATCGGTCGATAATACCATTAGTGCTCCCTGTTGTGCGCATGTTTTGCCTATTTGTGACCTTGGGCGGCGGCATCTGGGCGAGATCTTAGTCCTAAAGACAGATTTACAATCCCGTCCTGCAATTGAACATCCACCTCAAATCCGAGCTTTCTTGCCAGTGTCACCATGCCCTGATTATTCGGCATAGTGATACCTGTCAGCCTCTGTAGGCCATGCTCTGAGGTATATTTGATCATCTTAGACAGCAGGCGTCTGCCAAGCCCGAGTCCTTTCAAATCCGAACGCACCAGGACGGAGAATTCTGCATCAATATTGTCCGGGTCAGAGACTGCTCGGGTTACCCCAATAATTTCCGACTTATCATTCACCATATGAATAGCAACGAAGGCCATTTCTCGATCGTAGTCGATTTGGGTCATGTTCGCCAAATCCTCATGAGTGAACTCATTGATCTCACTGAAGTAGCGATAATAGAGATCCTCTTTGGTCACTTTGAGGATGAAGGCTTTCAGCAAAGGTTCATCTTCCGGCAGAATAGGGCGGAACTGACAGGAGGAACCGTCTTTTAACGTGACGCGCTCTTCCAGTTCTTGCGGATAAGGGCGAATAGCCAGCCGTGATTGCGTACTGTCTCCCACAGGAGAGAGCTGTAACGTAACATCGAGCAAATTCAGTTCGTCACCTGACGCCAGCAGTGGGTGAATATCCAGCCGGACAATTTGGGGACAATCGACAATCAGGTTAGAGACTTTGACCAGCAACTGACTCAGCGCAGGAATATCCAGCGGTCGGGAAGCGTTGTGATCTCTGATTTTTCCGCCTTTCACTGCCTGCAAAACCAGATAACGTGCCAGCGCCAGATTCAGCGGCGGTAATGCGATAGCGACCTGCGTTTCGGGCCGCCACTCGCTGCCGCCTTCTCCCAGCATAATAATCGGACCGAATACCGCATCTTGTTCTACGACAATTCGTAACTCTTGTGAGCCGGGGCGGTTAGCCATAGTTTGTACTAACAAACCATGAATACTAGCCTGGGGGAATGACTGCCTGGCACGGTCAAATATTGCGTTAGCTGCCTGTTCGACTTCGCTTGCTGTGCGCAGATAAAGCATTACGCCCTGAACCTGTGAATTATGCGGGATATCCGGTGAACGCAACTTCAACGCCACCGGGTAGTTTATCTGTCCGGCAATATGCACGGCTTCGGCACTGTCACTGGCAATCCAGGTGGGCAAAACATCCATTCCATAAGCCTGGAAAATCGTGCGTACTTCATGGGTATCGAGCTGCGTCACGCCTTCTGCAAGAGCCTGGCTGATTAACCGATGTGCCTCATCGGTATTTTGCTGTAACCCGACGGGCAATGAAGGGGTTTCTTTTAGCTGCTTCTGATTACGGCGGTATTCGACCATGTGCATAAATGCCGTCACGGTACCTTCTGGCGTGCGATAGGTCGGTACGCCAGCTTCGGTAAACAGTTTACGCGCTTCCTGAGATGAGTATTCGCCACACCAGTTGGTCAGTACGGTCACGCGTTTGCCTCGTGGATGTTTCTGCAATGCGGCTATTACCTGCTCAGCGGTCACGGTGCCGTGCGCTGCGGCGCTTGGGGCGTGGATAATCAGCAAGGCATCATAGTCGTTACAATCCAGCAGCGAAGTAAGTACTGACTTATAGCGTTGCGGGGTGGCGTCATCATGCAGGTCGAGCGGATTCGATATAGCGATGCTCTCCGACAGCCCTGCACGCAGCGCAGCTGCAGTTTCATCGCTAATAGCGGCCAGTTTACCGTTACGCGAAAGCAACTGGTCAAGCGCCATCGCCGCAGGTGCCGCACCATTACTAATGATAAGCAAGCGCTCACCACGCAGCGGATGCATGTGACTCAGGGTCTCTACGGCAGAAAACAGCTCATGTGTATCCTGGACTCGCAGCAGGCCTGCGCGCTGAATAGCCGCGTCATAAGCCGCATCGAGACTCAACGGACTATTGAGCAGTTTCTGTGCCTGTGCACTGCGACCACTTTTGATCACCAGAATAGGTTTGTTACGCGAAGCACTGCGTGATGCAGACAAGAATCGACGGGCATCACTGATGTGTTCGAGATACAGCAAGATTGCACTGGTTTTACTGTCACGCGCCAGAAAATCCAGCAGATCATCGACATCAATATCCAGACTGTCGCCGAGGGAAATAAAGTAGGAGAACCCCACGGCCCGTTGCTGTGCCCAGTCCAGAATGGTATTGGCGACGGCCGCTGACTGCGAAATGAACGCTAGTTTTCCGGGCAGAATGGGTACGGGCGAAAAGCTGGCGTTTAGCCGTTGCCAGGGAGCCAGAATACCCAGACTATTCGGCCCCAACAGGCGCATATGAAAACGCTGGGCGCAGGCTTTAAGTTCAGAAAATTGTAGCGGGTGAGAAGAAAGCACAATGGCTGTCTTACAGCCACGTTCCCCGAGTTGTTCCAGCAGGGCCAGATTACGTTCTGCGCGGGTGCAGAGGATTGCCAGATCGGGCGTCACTGGCAGGCTGGCGACATCGGGATAAGCCAGTACACCACAGACAGCCCGGTAGGCCGGTGTCACGGGCAGAACCGGCCCGTTGAAGCCACCCTCCAGCAAATTACGCATCATCAGATAACCGGCGCGACCGGGTTTATCGCTCGCACCGAGTACCGCAATGGATTTAGGTCGTAATAGTGCTTCTAGTCCGCGCTGACTCATCCGTCCTCCTCTACCCGTCATGCTTGAAGCTGCATCTGTGCGGGCTGCACTCACTTGCCGCAGGTCCAATTATTTTGGATATCTTACAATGTGCACTGATTCTAGAGGGTTTCGTTCTCTTTTGCTGTGAGCTGATGCACCGGATTATGGGGTTTTCCTGCCAGATACTGAGTGCGAAAATGCGTAAAGTGCCGCGACAGTCCCGCCGATGCCTCAAGATCACCGGCTTTTTCCAGCAATGCGGCAGCCACTTCAACGGTGCAATGCAATTCAGGGCGTGAGGCTTCACGAAGGATATAACCGGAGCTGGCGCTTACATCCAGAGAAAAAACCGGCAAATTGTCCAGGTAGGGGCTTTTACGGAACATCTTACGCGCTTCGTTCCAGGTGCCATCCAGCATGATAAATAAAGGCGGTTTACTGCCCACAGGGACTTCGGTAAACACCTGACGCGGTGGTGGCGCGAAAGAGGCCGGGAAAACTACATAGGGCTGGCGGGAAGGATCGGCAATCGCCTCGAGCAGTGCCGGGTCGGTTTGCGTACGCGACCACATAAACGCCTGCGTATCTGGGAGAACATCAGCAATTAACCTGCCGGTATTACTGGGTTTCATCGGCTCGGTGTCAAACATCACCAAACAAAAGCGGCTGGTAGCCTGATGGATTTCTCGTGTGGCACAGATGCAATTACGTTGAGGTAACAGGCAGGACTGGCAGCGAATGGCACGGGAACCGCGCGCAAGGAACGGGCGGGTGGATTTGGCAAGGCGCTGCTCGCGCAGGCGAAGAACGGCATTGTCTGGCATAAGCATTCCGCAGGTGGAAACCGGCTATTCTAATGGGCGTTGAAGCGCAGGGATAGTCACGTATTGGCGCAAAACGCCTGTCGGGATAAAATAAAAAGGCCCGCACACAAGCGGGCCATTGGCCGGGGGCTTAATGCGAACTTATGCGTTACAATGATTCATTAAGCCAGTTGTTGAAAGGTGCTTTCGGCATTGCACCGCTCAGCATGTCGACCATTTTACCTTCATTGAACATCATAATGGTCGGAATACTGCGGATACGGAAACGCGCGCTCAGTTCAGGTTCAGCTTCCGTATTTACTTTAATGAAGCGGATTTTACCGGCGTGTTCCTGCGCGACATCTTCGAAGATCGGCGCGAAGTTAACGCAAGGGCCGCACCAGGGTGCCCAGAAATCGATAACTACCGGCAAATCATCCTGCAGGTATTTATCCAGCGTCGTGGCCGTGGCGTGAACGACCTCGCCTTCGAACAGTGAATGACCGCAACGGCCGCATTTTGCGCCGTCGTCGATACGATCCTCAGGCAGGCGGTTGGTGGCCTGGCATGATGTACAAATCGTATTCATAGAATGTGCCTCTGCATTGCTCAATCGTGAGAGTCGGATCAACCCGACACCAAAGCGTGGTGAACGACGGGGCTGACATGTTACTTATATGTTACCAGTATGAAGTCAAGCCGCTTCCCGAACAACGCGGTTTACTCAATGAATACGATAGTTTTTAGCTTTTGGTCCAAAGCGAGTGGCTTACCACACAGACATCAGGTAATCTTCGCGCCCTGCGCGTAGGTGGAGAGAAAAATGAACGATTCATTCAGTGGCAAAAACGGCAAAGTCAAAGTGATGTACGTCCGCAGTGGCGACGACGGCGATAACCGCAATAACGATAAACGTCCTTCTAACAACCAAGGACGTCCTGGCGATAAGCCGCGTACCGGATCCCGTCCTGACGATGCCCGCCGCAATGAGCGTCGCAGCACCGATACCCGTGGTGATTCCCGTGGTCCTGACGCTCGCCGTGGTGAAGCCCGCCCACCGCGTCGTGATGCACCACGCCCGGAGCGTTCGGACCGTGACGACGACGGCCCGTACTCCTCACCGTGGAAAACCGTTTCCCGTGCGCCAGACGACGAGTCCGCACCGGATCATGGCGGCATCAGCGGTAAAAGTTTCATCGATCCAGAGCAACTGCGTCGTCAGCGTCAGGAAGAGACCCGCGTTTACGGGGAAAATGCCTGTCAGGCGCTGTTTGCCAGCCGCCCTGACTCGATCGTTCGCGCCTGGTTCGTGCAGTCGGTAACGCCACGTTTTCGTGAAGCGCTGCGCTGGATGGCAGCCAACCGCAAGGCTTACCACGTAGTCGAAGATGATGAACTGGCTAAAGCCTCTGGTACAGAACATCACGGTGGCGTCTGCTTCCTGATCAAAAAACGCCAGGGTCTGGATGCTGACACTTATCTGCAAACTGCACCGGCGAAAGACTGTGTGCTGGCGCTGGAAAATGTGGGTAACCCACACAACCTCGGCGGCATTATGCGCAGCTGCGCGCACTTTGGTGTCAACGGTTTAGTGGTACAGGATCCGGCCTTGCTGGAGTCGGGTGCTGCAGTGCGTACTGCTGAAGGCGGCGCGGAACATATCAAAGCCATCAGCGCGGATAACTTCCTCGACGTGCTGGCCAGTTTCCGTAAAGCGGGTTACACCATTGTCACCACATCAAGCCATAAAGGGACAGTACTCGGTAAAGCCGAACTGCCTGCCAAAATGGTGCTGGTACTGGGCGAAGAAAGTGATGGTCTGTCTGACAGCGCCTGGCAGCAGGGCGATATCAATATCTCTATCGGTGGTACCGGTAAAGTGGAAAGTCTGAACGTTTCCGTCGCGACCGGTATTTTGCTGGCCGACTGGTGGCGTCAGAATCAGGCTTAACCTTCGGGTTTTGCTGCAATCGCCATAAAAAAACGGACGCCTCTGGGCGTCCGTTTTGCTTTCTGCTGTCAGTAGAGTGTCAGGCGAAACGCAGCTTAGTGCGCACCGCCACCGTCTTTACTGCCTCCCGCACCTCCGAACGGCGGTCGGGCGAACCAGATTAAAACCAGCAAGAACAGGAAGGCTCCACCGGATAGCCAGAAAATCTCATTGGCAGAAATGATCAGCCCCTGATTGGTTATCTCACGCGCTATCCAGCCTGACGCCTGCTGGTGGCTCATCCCCATCCCTTCGAGCTGGGAATAGGTCTGCTGCGCGGCCGGGTTAAACGGTGTGATGTTTTCCGACAGATGCGCATGGTGCAGTGACTCGCGGTCAGCCCACATGGTGGTCGTCACCGACGTACCAATTGAGCCCGCCAGCGTACGGATAAAGTTCGACAGACTCGATGCCGCTGCCATGCGTTCTGGCGGTAACCCCGATAAAATAATGGTGGTCAGTGGCATAAAGAAGCAGCCGACGGCGAAGCCCTGTATAAACTGCGGCCACGCAGAAGCCCCAAAATCCATCCCCGGTTCAAACGTATAGGCACGCCAGTAGAAGCACACTGCATACATCACAAAGCTGAAGGTGATAAGCCAGCGCATATCCAGACGGTGGGCATAACGCCCGATGATCGGCGACATGATAACCGGCAGGATCCCCACCGGCGCTGAGGCCAGACCCGCCCAGGTCGCGGTGTAGCCATATACCTCCTGTAGCAGCTGCGGCAGCAGAACGATCGCGCCGAAGTAGAGCATATAGGCCAGGCTGATGCACAACACACCGATGGTGAAATTGCGCGACTTAAACAGCGACAGATCGACAATGGGGTGGTCGTCAGTCAGCTCCCAGACAACCAGGAAGCAGAGCGCCACCACCGCCACGGCGGCAAGCACGATAATTTCCGTGGAGTTAAACCAGTCCAGCTCTTTACCGCGGTCAAGCATCACCTGCAGACAACCGATCCCCAGCACCAGCAATACCAGCCCAATGCTGTCGATCGGCCGGATCTGCGTTGCCGTCTCGCGTCCTTTCAGGGTTTTTAGCGTCAGGGCGACCACCACGATGGCGATCGGTACGTTGATGAAAAAGATCCAACCCCAATGGTAGTTATCACTGATATAACCGCCGAGGATCGGGCCACAGATAGGCGCCACGATCACCGTCATCGACCAGAGCGCTAAGGCGGTACTTCGCTTGGCCGGCGGATAGTTATTCAGTAACAGGCTTTGTGATAGCGGGATCAGTGGACCTGCCACCACGCCTTGTATCACACGGAAGAAGATCAACATTTCCAGGCTATTGGAGATGCCGCACAGCCACGAAGCAATCGCAAACAGCACCGTAGACCACAGGAACAGTTTGACCTCACCGATACGCTTCGCCAGCCAGCCAGTGATCGGGATCGAGATGGCGTTGGCGACCCCGAATGAGGTGATAACCCAGGTACCCTGTGAATTCGAGGCACCCAGATTCCCGGCAATGGTCGGGATCGCCACGTTGGCGATCGTCGAATCCAGTACCTGCATAAACGTGGCCATAGACAAAGCCACTGTCATCCAGGCCAGCGGTGCGCCTGCCAGCGGTTTATTTGCCACAGAGGCCTCCGAAGGTTTTAGCCTGCATTTGCATGGATGACATCAGCAATGATGGCGTTAACCGGCGCCAGATCCAGCGTCAGCGCGCTGGTCTGGTATAGCGGTTCAGTACGCACTTTATCGGCCAGCACCAGACCGTCGAGGTTTTGTGTATCCACAGTGACCAGCGCCGATAAACCGATGCGCAGCGGATGTTTCGTGACCTGTTCGTCGTCCAACTCAATACGCACTGGCAGACGCTGAACCACTTTGATCCAGTTACCTGTTGCATTCTGGGCCGGTAACAGCGAGAACGCACCGCCGGTGCCCATATCCATGCCGACCACTTTGCCTTTATACGTCACGTTGTCGCCATACATATCGCTAACAACGGTGGCCGTTTGACCAATACGCATATTCGCTATCTGAGTTTCTTTGAAGTTGGCATCGATCCAAACGTGATTGGCGGGAACCACTGCCATCAGCGCGGTTCCTGTCGTGATTTGCTGACCCACCTGTACCGAACGGCGTGATACAAATCCGTCGATAGGGCTGACCACGCGGGTACGTTGCAGTGCCAGCCAGGCGTCGCGCACCTGTGCTGCCGCCTGTAAGACCTGTGGTTGCTGATCAACCGGCGTGTTCAGCACCATCGCCTGATTCGCGTTGTACTGCTGAACCGCAACATCGAGTTGGGCTTTGGCAGTATCAACTGCATCATGCGCATGTTGTAGCTCTTCACGGCCGATGGCATCGAGATTCCCCAGCACCACGCGGCGTTTCAGATCTGTCTGCGCCTGTTGCAGCAGAGTCTGACGCAGTGCCACATTGGCCTGATACTGGCGGCCATTGATGATTAACTGGTGGGTTTGACGCACGCTATTGGCCAGACCGGTTTTCGCCCGTTCGAAAGCCTGCCCGGCATCGGTCGGATCCAGCACGACCAACGGGTCACCTTTTTTGACAAAATCGGTACTGTCAAAATTCACGCTGGTGACACTGCCCGACACCTGGGCCATGATTTGCACCTGGTTACCGGCGACATACGAGTCATCAGTACTCTCGAAATGACGTAACACCAACAGCCAGTAAAGCAGATAGGCGATAGCGATAATGACAAAAATGCCCGTTAAGAATAGCAGTGCAATTTTGCGTGATTTCTTTTTCTTATTAGGCTGTTTTACAACAACCGAATCCTGCGGTGGCGTCGCCTGAATGCCCGCATTTTCGCTCATGGTTTTCTCCACGCTGAGTTCTATTTATTATTGGTTTTGTTCCGCTGCAGGGGCCTGATAGCCGCCCCCAAGTGCACGGATTAAACTGATTTTCGCCTGCAATAAATTGCTACTGGCGTTCAATTGTGCCTGCTGCTGCTGCAACAAGGCTGACTGGCCGGTTAACAACTCATCCCGTCCGATGACGCCAGCTTTGTAACGCGCATCGGCAACCCGATACACATCTTCGATCGACTTCACAGCTGACGACGCCTGCTGTAACTGATCGACACTACTTTTTGCGATGGTCATCGCATCCGCCGTCTGCTGGATAGCCGACAGGATGGTCTGATTGTAAGACTCGACCGACTGGTCATAGAGTGCAGACTCTTCACCCAGCTTGGCGCGCAGGGCACCCGCGTGGAAAATCGGCAACGAGATAGCCGGAGCGATGTTCCAGGCTTTGCTGGCTGCGTCGAGCAGGTTAGGGGAAGTACCACCATAGTTGGTGGTGTTGAAGCCACCAAATGCACTGATCGACAGGCTTGGATAGAACTCTTTCTTGGCGGCCTGAATACGTTGGGAATAGGACTCCACCAGTGCGCGCTGCGCGGCAATGTCCGGGCGTTTGCCCAGTAAATCGAGAGTCAGATCGCCTTTCGGGGCGATGGCATCTGCGGCAGGAAGCGCCACAGGGTGCAATGCATTCATGCCATTTGGACCCAGACCCGCCAGAGCCGCCAACTGATGTTTCAGCTGATCAATCTGCGACTGTGATTCGATAATTTGTTGCCGGGCAGTGTCAGCCTGAGCCTGCGTTTGCTGCGGTACATCGATACCGTAAATCCCAGCCTGGTACTGGGCTTTACGCAAGTCGGCCAGATGCTGGTTGTTATCCACTTCCTGTTGCAGCACTTTTTGCACGGCCAGATTAGCCTGCAATTGATAATAGGCTGCGGCCACTGAACTGGTCAGCGTCAATGCGGCCTGCGCCTGCTCGGCTCGGGCAGAATCTACCTGAGCTTTCGCTGCATTGACCTGGTTGCGGTATTTCCCCCACCAGTCAAACTCATAGCTCAGATTCAGCCCCAGCGTGTTGGTACTGTCGAAGATCGGCGCTTCAGGGTAGCTGGTCAGGAACGGCGGGATGGTGTTTTTGGAAATACGCTCACGCTTGGTTGTCCCGTTTAAATCCAGATAGGGGCCGTTGGCTGCACTGGCTTCACCCGTTACACTCTGGGCTTCACGCACGCGAGCCGCTGCCTGACGCAGTGACGGCGAGTTTTGCAACGTCGTCGTCATCAGATTATCAAGTTGCGGATCATTAAGGCTGCGCCACCACTGCGGGCTGATGGACAGCGAGCTGACTTTGGGCTGGGCCAATTTCAACTGCTGATTGTCCATCAGAGTTGACTGAGGCGCGATGTTATCGCTGGAGGCGCAGCCCGCCAAAAGTAAAACGGCGAACAGCGGCGTAAGTCTCCAGCTGGCTTGGAGTGACATGTTTGGGTTACCTGAACAGAAATTAGAGTAATGGTGTCGCGGTGACATCCATCTGATCAAGGCGAGTTAACAGTTTGCGGGTCAGGGTTTCCAACTGCTTCTGTTCCTCGGCGTCGAGAGTAGACCAGAGAAGATGCAAGCTCTTATGTTGAGGTGGTAAAACTTTCTGAATAAAGGCTTCCCCGTCCGGCGTCAGATGCAAATGCAGGCATCGACGATCGTTATCGCTTTCACGGCGCTCTATCCAGCCGCGCTTCTCCAACTCATCTGCAATTCGCGTGGCATTCGTGCGTGAAGAACCCAGCGCAGAACTCAGCTCCGACGGCTGAATACTGTGGCTTTCCTGTGCATCAAGCGTCAGTAAGGCCATAAACAGGGTTTCATTAATCCCCTGTGCTTTCAGCATTTTATTGCGATTTTCCAACAATTTACTTTGCATGTGCATGCAGAGCCGGGTGAGGAGAATTTCCTGATAAGGGAAATCTTTCTGTTTTTTGGCTCGGAAATTTAACATGTTTTCAATTGGCGCGAAGGAGCTGTCCATGACGAGAAGCCTCATTAGTTACGAATGACATAGTAACGACTGTAATTAATAATATCAATGTTATGAACCCCCAAAGCTTTAGCATTAAGTGTGATTCATAACTACGGTGAATTATTCAAAGATTAATGTGTAGATACGATGTACCCAATTGTGGCCAAAACGTTTTCAGCCAGTTAGTAACATCCACGCTGAAGGCCAGGATATCCTCACCGCATGCAGTCCAAAAGCGACAGGAAGATCGATAACAAAAGGCAGACTGTCAACCGTGCCTTGCTTTAACGTGGAAACGCGAAGAGACGCTGAGCTGGCTTGTGCATTGTGGGTCTGCATCAGGTAATCAGGGCACTAAAGACGGGGGTAATTTCACCCGTGAATAATTTGTGGGTCAAACATTACCAGACTGGAAAGGGTGAGAATACCCTCAGGGGGAAATAAATTTCATCGCTGATTATTCGCAAGCTAATCAGGGGCGTGATGATTGCCCCAGGGTGTCAGTTTTCTTCAGCGAAGTAAATTGCACTCGACTTATCAGGCCATTTTATGTTTATGACCGGACCACCAGGTCAGCAAATTCAGGATGCTCATGACCACGCCTGCGGCGGAAACACCATACCAACCTGCCCATTGAAACGCCGACGCTGAGACCAGTGAGCCTATTGCACCGCCGATAAAATAGGTGGTCATATACCCGGCGGTCAGGCGATTACGCGCTTCCGGCATCGACTTATAGATGACGCTTTGGTTAGTGATATGCACGCCCTGCACGGCCAGATCCAGCACGATAATCCCTACGACCAGCGCAATCACCGAATGCTGACCATAGGCAATCGCCGCCCATGACAGCAGCAACAGCACCAGGCCTATGGTGGTGGTCAGGTGAGCTTTGCCTTTGTCTGCCAACTGCCCGGCGCGGGTTGCTGCCAGCGCACCGGCCGCACCCACCAGACCAAACAGACCAATCACGCCTTCGGAGTAGTGATACGCCGGGCCTGCCAGCAGAAATGCCATCGAGGTCCACAGAATGCTGAAGTTGGCGAAAGAGAACAGGCCGATCAGCGCGCGGGTACGCAAAACCGGGGTCTTTAAAAACAGGCTAAAAATGGATTTCAGCAACTGCGGATAATTCAGCCCGGTATGCTGCTTATGGGTGGGCAGACGACGCCAGAGGATCAGCGCCATCGCCAGCATCAGCGCACTGGCCACCCAGTACACGGTACGCCAGCCTCCGAGCGATGCCAATGCACCGGCCACGGTTCTCGCCAGCAAAATCCCCAGCAGCAGGCCAGACATAATGAGTCCAACTACTTTGCCGCGTCGTTCAGGCTCGGCCAGCGTGGCGGCCAGTGGCACCAGGATCTGCGCCACCACTGAGAACAAACCGGTAAGCGCGGTACCGATCAGCATGATCGACAGCGTCGGTGCCATGGCGGTGATCAGCAGCCCGGCGGCGGACAGAATCGTCATCACCACGATCAGGCTGCGGCGTTCAAACATATCGCCCAGTGGCACCAGGAACATCAGGCCAAAGGCATAGCCGAGCTGCGCAATGGTGACGATAAAACCGGCCTGATTGACGGAAAGACCAAAAGCTCTGGCGATGGTTTCCAGCAGGGGCTGAGGATAGTAGTTACTGGCGACGGCAAGCCCGGTGGCGACAGCCATCAGAATGATCAGTCCCGGCGTGAGTGGAGAGTGTTGGGTCGAGTTTTTCATGATTTTTTTTCGTTTTAAGTTTTTGGTTTTAAGCTTTTTGTTTTAAATAAAGCGTGTCAGATAAAGCTGCAGGTTGTATTTGAATATCAGCATCGCGCTGCTGGAGCGTCGGCGAGTATCGCTCAGCCATAAAGAGTAAACCAATGTATAATTTTCATCTCAACTATCTCATTTTGCGATGCATCGATGAACCTTAAACAGATCCGCTTTGCCCTCGCCGTGGCGCAGGAACAGAACTTTACCCGGGCGGCGCAGCGTTGCCATACCGTGCAGTCGGCGCTCAGCCATCAGGTAGCCAAACTAGAGGCTGAGCTCGGTAGTGCGCTGTTTGAACGCACCTCAAGACAGGTGAAGCTGACGGCGGCGGGGCGGGCATTTATGGCACCAGCGGAACAACTACTGGCCGCGCATAGCCACCTGCTCGATACCATGGAAGCGCTGAAAGGCGAAGTGACCGGTACGTTGACGGTGGGCATTATTTCAACGCTGAACGCGATTGATGTGATCGGCCAGTTGGCGAAATTTACTCAACGCTATCCGTTGGTGAATATTCGGATGTACGTCGGCATGAGTGAAAAATTGCTGGAAGATGTCCAGCAGTTGCGCACCGACGTGGCTTTCGTCGGCATCTGGCCGGGAGACAAAGCCACGCTGCGCCTGCCGCACCGTCAGCTGGCAGACGAGTCGCTGGTGGCGCTGGTCAGCCCGTCGCATGCCTATGCCATGCGTGCGACTATTACGCTTTCCGAACTCGCTCAGGTACCGCTGGTGGACTTCTACGCCGGTGCCGGTGCGCGGCGTCAGACTGACAACGCATTCGGTGAGGCCGGTGTCACCCGCCACGTTAGTTTTGAAATCGACCACATCGAATGGCTGGAAAGTATCGTGCGGCGTTCACTGGCTGCCGGCATTGTGCCGCTGTCCCGCGCCCGCCACGCCGCCGATCTGGTGGCGATCCCGATAGAGAACGCGCCACGCCGCCAGGTGTTCTGTGTCTGGCAGCACAGCCTCTCCGCCGCCGCCGGGCGCTTTCTGGCTTTTGCGCAAGAAGAGGAGTGACGATAAAAAAGGCGCTGAATCTGCATTCAGCACCTTTTCACTAACGTAAAATCTTAACCATTAAGGCATCTCTGCTGGCTTACTTCGCTGCCGCAGCCGCTTCTTTTACCCAACCGTCGAAAGTTTCCTGGTGGGCTTTGATCCAGCCGTCGGTCTGACTCGCAATGTCGGCTTCAGAACTTTTACCAGCATGCATCGCAGAGTTCTGCGCGTTAATGTCTTTCAATGGCAACTGCATGATGGCAAACAGTTTTGCCGCTGCTGGATTAGCTTCGGCAAATTTCTTATTCGCTACAATATGCATGGTGCTGACTTTAAAGCCGTAGTTTTTACCATTCGGTAAAGCGGTATCGGCATTTTTATCGCCAGGAACAACAGAGAAGGGAACCTGCATCCACAGCACGTCTTTGCCCGGCACCAGCACGTCACTGACCCAGTACGGCGTCCAGGTATAATAGAAGATAGGTTTACCTTCTTTATAACGGGTGATGGTGTCAGCAATCATCGCCGAGTAATTCCCCTGATTGTGCGTTACGGTTTTTTCCAGGTCATAAGCTTTCAGCTGCGCATTCAGCGCCGCTTCACAGCCCCAACCTGGCGTACAACCGGTCAGATCGGCTTTACCGTCACCGTTGGTATCAAACAGTTTGGCGATCTTTGGATCTTTCAGCTGTTCGATATTGGTGATGTGGTATTTCTCAGCGGTTTTCTTATCGATCAGGTAACCCTGCGCTGCACCGTTTACATAAGTGCCTTCGCGATAAAAGACTTTGTCACCGCCTGCGGCTTTGTACATTTCGTCATGCAGTGGCGACCAGTTCACCGCCGTGAAGGTGGCATCACCGGCTGCAATGGTGGTGTAGCCGACGTTGTAGTCGACTTCACGAATGGGCTGAACGTCATAGCCGAGTTTTTCCAGCGCTTTACTGACCAGCTGAGTCTGAAAAGTCTCTTCGCTGATGGTGCTCTGGATAGGTGTTACGGTAACGCCTTTACCCGGCAGGTCAGCGGCGAAGGAGGAAGCTGAAGCCAGTGTGGTCAGGGCGGCAAGCGCCCAGAGGTTTGTCATTCGCATAAAGTCATGTCCTGTTTATCGTCGTTGTTATGTTTTAAAAGCGCCGCGCAGGGCAGCGCCAGTCCGATTATGATTTTTTCGCTGCCGCAGTGGCTTCGGAGACCCAGCCATCAAAGGTGGCCTGATGCGCTTTGATCCAGCCATCAACGTGCTGCTGAATGTCGGCGGACGAAGATTCGCCCTCGTGCATCCGCAGGTTTTGCGCATTCACGTCTGCCAGTGGCAATTTCATGATGGCAAACAGTTTGGCGGCCGCCGGATTGGCTTCGGCCCACGCTTTGTTAGCCACGATATGTTCGCTATTGACCGGGAAACCGTAGTTTTTGCCGTTAGGCAGCGTGGTATCGAGATCTTTGTTTGAACCCGGATTCGCCGAGAACGGCACCGTCAGCCACACCACGTCTTTGCCTGGCTTCAACTCGTTGCTGACCCAGTAAGGCGTCCAGGTAAAATAGAGCACTGGCTTGCCGCTTTTGTAGCGGGTCAGGGTGTCGGCGATGATGGCCGAATAGTTGCCCTGATTCTGCTGCACGGTGTTACTCAGGCCGTAAGCTTCAATCTGCTTGGTAACGACTTTTGCGCACTCCCAGCCTGGATCGCAACCGGCGAGATCGGCTTTGCCGTCGCCGTTGGCATCAAACAGTTTGGCCAGCTTCGGATCTTTTAACTGCGAGATATCGTGAATGTGGTACTGGTCGGCGGTTTTCTTATCGATCAGATAACCCTGCGCTGCGCCGCTGATGAACGTGCCCTGACGGTAGAACTTCTTGTCGCCGCCGGTGGCTGCATACATATCCACTTGCAGCGGATCCCAGTTCACCGCCATGTAGGTTGAGTCACCGGCGGCGATGGCGGTATAGGCCACGTTGTAATCGACTTCACCGGTGGGCTGCACGTCATAACCCAATTTTTGCAGGGCACGGTTGACCAGCTCGGTTTGGAACGTTTCTTCAGCGAGGGTGCTTTGCAAGGGTTTGACGATGACGCCTTTACCCGGAAGGTCAGCGGCAAACGCGGCGGGTGTGGTGATTGATATAGCGAGAGCGATGGCCCTGTAATGGTTGGTGCGCATGGTGAACCCTTATTCTTATCCCCTTTATCCTTCGAGCTTCTCGAATGATTTTGGGTATTGTTTATGAATACGTAAGAGTGGACTTCTGCTTAGTGGAGAGTTCCCGGCGGCGAAACCGCCGGGAAGGTACTGCTGGTGATCAGGCTTTTTTCACAAAAGGTTTTGCCAGCAGGCCAACCGGCCCACGGGTGAACCAGCGGTGGCCACCTTTGCTGCGGCTGTCCTGACCCATCGACTGGGTGAGACGGTCGAGGATGATGGCGAGGATAACGATACCCGCACCACCGACCGACGCCAGACCCATGTCCAGGCGGCCGATGCCGCGCAGAACCATCTGACCCAGACCGCCTACGGCAATCATCGAGGCGATAACCACCATCGACAACGCCAGCATCAGCGTCTGGTTAATACCGGCCATGATGGTCGGCATCGCCAGCGGCAACTGCACTTTGAACAGCAACTGGCTCGGACTGGCCCCGAAGGACTGTGAGGCTTCAATAAGGTCTTCCGGCACCTGATTAATCCCGAGGATGGTCAGTCGCACAATCGGCGGCAGGGCGAAGATAATGGTCACCACGACGCCCGGCACATTACCGATACCAAACAGCATCACGATCGGCACCAGATAGACGAACGCCGGGGTGGTCTGCATGGCATCAAGCAACGGACGGATAATTTTCGCCGCGCCTTTGCTGCGCGCCAGCCATATGCCGAGCGGAAGTCCTATCAGTACACAGAAGAACAGCGAGGTCAGCACCAGTGCCAGCGTGACCATGGCCTGCGACCAGGCACCGATAGCACCGATGATCACCAGAGAAACCAGCGTCGCGGCACCCATACCAAGACCGGCCATCTGCCAGGCGATCAGCGCAAAAATCAGCATGGCAATCGGCGCGGGCAGTGACTCCAGTCCGTGCTGAAAACCGCTCAGAACGAAATCGACCGGCACACGAATACCCTGAAATACCGGGCGGAAGTTGGTGACCAGCCAGTCGATCCCTTCGGTTACCCAGCGGTCCAGCGGGATAAGCGTGGTGTGGAACGGATCCAAAATATTGAACTGGTCATGCTGCGCCGGCGCCACGGTCAGCCAGTCATTGGCCTGTGCGGCGGCATGGTGGGTGGCGTCGGGTGCGCTGGTGGCTGCATCGTTGGCACCGCCCCAGGGGTCACTGCTGCTGGCGGCATCGGTTGCCGGTTGTGCCGCTGCGACGTGACCGCCGCTGGCGTTGTCAGCGCTCCAGGGATCGACCGTCGCGTCCAGTGTTTGTGACGCGGCCTGAGCATGTTGAACGATGCTATCGTTAATTGAATTCTTCATTATTCGTTACCCCCTTCTTTATCCAGGGCACGAAGCAGCATGGCCTTGGAAATAATCCCGATATAGTTATTGTCCTCATTGACGACCGGTACGGCGTAAGGCGCGGCGGCAACATGAGAAATCAGCTCACTGAGCGGCATATCAGCCAGCACCGGTGCGGGAAGTTCCAGCAGCGCGGACTCCAGTGGCAGATTGGCTTTGAGTGCAACTTTCAGAGAATCAATCGACACCACGCCGATGAATTTCTGACCACGCTCCAGCACATAACCATATTCGCGGTCTTCGTCTTCCAGCAGCTTGAGCGCTGCACGCGGACCAAAACCAGGGGTTTTACGAATTAACGTGCCACGACGACGGGCGATATCTTTGGCACTGAATACCTGACTGATATCCACGCCACGGAAGAAGGTGCGCACATAGTCATTGGCCGGGTTGTTGAGGATCTCTTCCGGCGTACCGACCTGTACCACTTCGCCGCCCTGCATAATGGCGATACGGTCGCCGATGCGCATGGCTTCATCGAGGTCATGGGAAATAAACACGATGGTGCGCTGATGCTGCGCCTGCAATTTCACCAGCTCATCCTGCATTTCGGTACGGATGAGGGGATCAAGTGCCGAGAAGGCTTCATCCATGAGCAGGATGTCGGGGTTGTTGGCCATGGCGCGGGCCAGGCCTACACGCTGACGCATCCCGCCGGAAAGTTCATCGGGATAGGAGTTGGCGTAGTTTTCCAGACCGACCTGACGCAGTGCGTCGAGGGCTTTTTCGTGGCGTTCCTGTGCCGGAACGCCAGCCAGCTCCATTCCAAACGCGGTGTTATTTAACACGTTCAGGTGGGGCATCAGGGCAAACGACTGGAACACCATACTGATTTTGCTGCGGCGAACCTGACGCAGTTTCGATTCGGAGATCTTGGCGATGTCTTCGCCGTCAATCAGCACTTCACCCCGGGTAGGTTCTATCAGACGATTGAGAAGGCGTACCATGGTGGATTTCCCTGAACCGGACAACCCCATGATGACGAAGATCTCGCCTTCTTCAATGGCCAGACTGGCATCCTTAACGCCAAGTGACAGACCGGTTTTCTCAAAAATTTCTTCTTTACCCTTACCTGCGTCAATCATCTTGAAAGCGCGATCCGGGTTCTCGCCAAATACCTTATAAAGGTTCTTTACTTCGATTTTAATTGCCATGCAATGTGCATTCCTTGGATATAAATAGCCGTGTCGGCTCGATGTCTAGTTTTTGTGTTGGGGCGTATAGAGTCTTACCTGTAGCGAAATAGTGAACGCGTTATACCCTAACACATCGAAATTCTGAGACAAGTCTCAATGTTTCTGAAGAATATTCGTGGTTGCGATTCTGGTTGTGTATATGTACATATCTGGCGTGTCTAATTTTGTACCCGTATCGTTGACATTTAATGACAAATTACCGCGTGCCAGTGATTGATCTTTTTTGCTAATTAACTCGACACTCAGTTGCGATTGAAATATATCTAACTAATTGAATTTAAAGTAATTAATGACTTTTGTTTTTGTGGGGTTTTGTCCGGCCGTAATTGCCGGATATAAGGCGGTGTAATACGAAATAATGAGCGCGGATTTTTGGGTGTAAATAGTGATTTCAGCCGCGAGTGAAAACGGTGAATTTACCGGTTGTCTGAAAGGTGACAATGAGGTGAATTAATGGCGTGAGATGGCGCGATGTGCGGTAAATTGACCGGTGTTGCCACCGGCAGTGAGGGGGGAATGTGTCATGGGAAATGGCGGAAATTCTTCGTCAGGATGCGGATTTTTCTCCACTCGCTATTTTGCGATACAGGCGCCGCGGATGGCCAATATTCCCGTACTGCATTTCTACCGCAATAAAGCCAATCTCCACGCAATATTCCAGATAACGGCGGCCGGTGGTTTTGCTGATCCCGACCTTTTCCACGACCTCGTCAACCGACCAGTTACGATCGTCGCTGTCGCTAAAAACGCGTTGCACCAGTTCGAGCGTATTAGGCTCAATCCCTTTGGTTGCAGGGGGCGCAGGCGTATCGCTGGCGGGCAAGTTATACAGACGGTCAAGCGCCTGCTGGTCCAGCACTTTGACATGGCGCAACTGATGCACCAGTTGCAAAAAACGTTCCAGTGAATTGCGCAGACGCTGGAAGGAAACCGGTTTGATGATGTAGTCGAACGCGCCACCGCGCATGGCCTGGCTGCAAGTATGCATATCGCTGGCTGCAGTAATGAAAATCACCGAGCAGTCGAGGTTTTTCAGCAACGAGCTGTCTATAAGCTCAATGCCCTGGCCATCTGGCAAATAGTTATCCAGCAGCAGTAACCGTGGCCGGTAAAGCTGTAACTGCGTTCTGGCCTGCGCCAGCGTCGCGGCGATGCTCACGACCCGCAGATTAAAATTCTGCTCGATGAAATCACGGTGCAGCCCTGCCAGATAGGGTTCATCCTCGACAATCAGCACATCCAGCGCGCTGCCCTGATTGATACTGCTATTTTGCATATTACTGTTGTTCATTATCGTTCCTGACTGACTCACACGCCCTGCGGCGGATTGGGGATGAACAGCGAAAACACCGTTCCGCGCGGCGTGTTATCCGAAATTTCAATCACACCACCGGCCTGACGGACATAACGGGATACCACATAGAGGCCGATCCCATGTTCGCCTCCGGTGGTGTCAGAGGCCAATAGCGGCTTCGTCGTCACACCGGGCTCAAAAATCTGTGGGCGGATCGCAGGCGTTAGCCCGATACCCTGATCGGCCACTTCGATCAGCAACTCATCATGACTGTCCGACAGATAGAACTCGACCGGCTGATGCGGTGCTGGTGCGGCAAGGGTCGCATCCACGGCGTTGTCGATCAGATTACCGATAATCGACATCAGTTCAGATTCTGTCAATGCTGCAGGCAGGCGGCGAAATTGGCAGGCCGGGTCGAAGTTAAGTTCCACCCCTTTTTCCCGCGCACTGGCGTATTTACCCAGCAATAAACCACAAAGTGTCGGTGAAGCGAAACGTGCTGAGACAAAATCCAGCACCGCCTGGGCACCTTCTGATTGCGCCTGAATATAGTCGACGGCGTCATCATAGCGCTTCATATGCAGTAAACCGGCCAGCGTTGCCGTCCAGTTAAGCTGCTCGTGGCGCATAATGCGCAGATTATCGGCGTAACGCTTCACCTGGCTAAGCTGGCTGCTGAGGGTGTTAATATCATTTTTATCACGAAAGCTGAACACCCAGCCGGTTTGCGAGGCGGGTTCCAGTTCGATGCGCACCCGATTGACAATCACCAGGCGCTGATTAAACCGCGCCACTTCGTCGTGGCGGTTGGGGGTCGCGCTATCGCTGGTAAAAAAGGCGGAATCAGTATGAATAATCTCAGTGATTTCCTGACCAATCAGCGCCGCCTCCGGTTGAGACAGTTCCAGTAATTCGCGGGCGGCATGGTTAATCGAAATAATTCGCTGACGGTCATCAATGGCGATCACCCCCTCATAAATCGCTTCCAACAATGCTTTTTGCTGGCGGACCAGCAGGGCGATCTCCTTTGGCTCCAGCCAGAACATCTGTTTTTTGAGATTTTTACTGAACAGCCACGAGAAGATAAACAGCAGCGCCAACAACAGCAGGCCGGAGAGCGCCGCCTGGGCGAGTTGTCTGACACTAATGTCGTCGATATAGGATGTGAGGTAACCGACCGAGACAATGCCGATCACCTTATTGTTTTCATCCAGCACCGGCGCTTTACTGCGTAAAGAAATCCCGATCCCACCCTGCCGCACCGAAATAATGGTCTTCCCTGCCAGCACGCCTGCGTTATCCCCGCCGACCATCGGCTTGCCGACGCGATCCGGTGACTGCGAGTGGTACAGGTGATTTTCGTGAGCGTCACCGACGACGATATAGCTGGCATCGCTTTTTGCCCGTAGCGGCGCGACCAGACGGGCGATCCCTGCGCTGTCGTGAGCTGCCACCAATTCAGACAGGCCGGGCATCAGGGCGATTTGCGCTGCCTGAACTTTGGCGCGGTTGCCGAGATCGTGATTCAGTTGACGATCAATATTGTGAAAAAGGAATGCGCCGACCAGCGCCAGCAACACACAGGAAAAAGCCAGCAGACTGAGGAAAAGTTTTATCTGGAAGGTAAATCGTAATTTCATTCAGGATGCCAGAGCGGAAGGTGAAGAATAAGCCTAACACGCGCTTTTCACCGGTAACATTCCCCGCAGAGTCAGGTTGTGAGCAAAAGCGCAAACAGCACACAGAATGCCTTAAATAAGCCTACTAATAAAAAGACTAATCCGGCTTTTTGCTACAAAGCTGATAAGGATTATTGCCGGAGTAACATTAACGTCATTAACACCATTACAACCTTTAAATCAGCGTTTTTAATTAGAGCAATCTCACAACGGCTGAGGCTGATGATTTTCTATGCTCGCTCTCTGTAACGTCATTTATAAGAAAAGAGAGCAACACCATGAGCACAACCGATGACTCCTATCTGGTCGCCAAAGACCCTGAAAAGCCAACCCTGTCAGCCAAGGATCGCTGGTGGCATATTCTGGACAACTACAAAATAGGGATCATTCCGCTGCCTTTTTTCCTGCTGGCGGGCGTGTTGATTTTGCTCGATTGCCTGAACGGAAAACTGCCCAGCGACATTGTGGTGATGGTGGCCACGCTGGCCTTCTTTGGTTTTGCCTGTGGTGAACTGGGCAAGCGCCTGCCGCTGGTGGGCAAACTTGGCGCGGCGGCGATCTGCGCCACATTCATCCCTTCTGCCATGGTGCATTACGGCCTGCTGCCGGACGTCGTGGTGGATTCCACCGTCAAATTCTACAAATCCACCAACATTCTCTATCTGTATATCTGCTGCATTATTGTCGGCAGTATCATGAGCATGAACCGTCAGGTGTTGATCCAGGGCTTTATACGGATTTTGTGCCGATGCTTTGCGGTGAGATTGTCGGCATGGTCGCTGGCCTGGCAATGGGCACGCTGTTGGGCTTGCCACCGTTCCAGACCTTTTTCTTCCTGATCCTGCCGATCATGGCCGGTGGCGTCGGCGAAGGGGCGATCCCGCTGTCGATGGGTTACGCGACCATTCTGCACATGGAGCAGGGCGTGGCACTGGGACGTATTTTGCCTATCGTGATGCTGGGCGGCCTGACTGCTATCGTGCTGGCGGGGGTACTGAATAGAATGGGGAAACGCTATCCACATCTGACCGGTGAAGGCCAACTGATACCAGCTAAAAAGGGGGTGATCGCCCATGGTCTGGAGGAGTTTACCGGCAAGCCTGACGTTAACGCGCTGGCCTGTGGCGCACTGCTGGCGATCCTGCTGTATATGGTAGGGATGCTCGGCCAGCGTCTGATTGGCCTGCCTGCGCCGGTCGGGATGCTGTTTGCAGCCGTGGTACTCAAACTGGTCAACGGTGTTTCACCGTCTATTCAGCAGGGGTCGATGGTGGTCTATAAATTCTTCCGCACTGCCGTGACCTACCCGGTGCTGTTTGCCGTTGGGGTGGCTATTACGCCGTGGCAGGAACTGGTCAATGCTTTCACCGTGCAAAATCTGTTTGTGATCGTCACGACCGTCTGCGCGCTGGTCGGTACCGGCTTCTTCGTCGGCAAAAAAATGGGTATGCATCCGATCGACGTGGCTATTGTCTCCTGCTGCCAAAGCGGGCAGGGCGGTACCGGCGATGTGGCGATCCTCACCTCAGGTAACCGCATGGTATTAATGCCGTTCGCGCAAATTGCCACCCGTATCGGCGGTGCTATTAATGTAACGGTCGGCCTGCTGGTGCTGGCGAAGTTCTTCTCATAATCTTGCGCCCCCAGCGAAGGGGGCAATCACAGTCATAACCCGGTTTAATAAGGCAAAATTTTAGCATCCTTTTTTGGACTCAATTAAAACTGATTAATTTTCATACGATGGTTATTATTTATCCACTCAAAGAGGAGTCCATCACTCTGTTTTGTGGTGCCCCGGTAAGGATTTGTATTAATTTCATTCAAAGAAATCTTCTATGTCTCGTATTAAAACCTTCACCTGCGCAATCTTATTGTTAACACCCGTATTCTTTAGCTCAAATTCTTTTGCCTTTGATATTCCAAAGGAATTCGCGTCTTTTGATCTCCCCAGTTATTCTGAACCCGCACTATTTACGCCTGAATTATCCTCTATTAAACCGGGGCAGAGCGGGCGTGCGGAAGCCATCAAAACTGCACTCTTAGTCCAATATTCCAACTGGAAAGGTACGCAGTACCACTGGGGCGGGACAACGCATGCTGGCGTAGATTGTTCGTCATTGATGCAGCAAATATTTAATGATTCCATGCATAAACAATTACCGCGCACCACCTTTCAGCAGATAAAAAATGGGGAGAAGGTGAGAAAGGAAAATCTGAAACCGGGGGATTTAGTGTTTTTCAAAACGGAGCCTGATATACGCCATGTGGGGGTCTATATTGGCGATCATCAGTTTATCCATGCCTCCAAATCGCATGGTGTGACAATTTCGTCCCTGGATGACCAGTACTGGATTAATCATTACGAAACCGCACGTCGCCTGGAGTTGATGAGTTGATGAGTTGATTTTTTATGTAACAGGCGGATAAAAAGGCTATCCGCCAATATTTCTCCGATTATTTATCTGACGACGCCTGCCAAAGGTTCAGTTCACCCTCTGCCACATGCTTATCAATCGCCGCCAGTTCTTCGGCGCTGAAACGCAGATTCTCCAGCGCTTTCACGTTTTCTTCCAACTGCTCCGGGCGGCTGGCGCCAATCAGCACTGATGTCACGCGATCGCCTTTCAGCAGCCAGCTCAGCGCCATCTGTGCCATGCTCTGGCCGCGTTGTTGCGCCATTTCATTCAGTAACCGCAGGCTGCTCAGGTTGGCGTCGGTGAGCATTTTGGCATTCAGGCCACGCACTTTATTCCCTTCAACCTGCATCCGGGAACCATCAGGAATACCGTTAAGATATTTACCGGTCAGTAGCCCCTGTGCCAGCGGCGTAAACGCAATACACCCCGCGCCGTTTTGCTCCAGCGTATCCAGCAAACCGCTCTTATCCACCCAGCGGTTCAGCAGATTGTAAGACGGCTGGTGGATCAGCAATGGCACCTTCAGTTCGCGCAGCAGCTCAGCCATTTTTTTTGTGCGTTCTGTGGAATATGACGAAATCCCCACATACAGCGCTTTGCCGCTTTGCACCGTATAGGCCAGCGCCGCCGCGGTTTCCTCCATCGGCGTTTCTTCATCCACGCGGTGCGAGTAGAAGATATCGACGTAATCCAGCCCCATGCGTTGCAGGCTTTGATCGAGGCTCGCCAGCAGATATTTACGTGAACTGCCCGCGCCGTAAGGGCCCGGCCACATGTCGTAACCGGCCTTAGTGGAGATGATCAGCTCATCGCGATACGACGAAAAATCCTGACGCAGCAGCTTGCCAAAATTCTCTTCCGCCGAACCCGGAGGCGGCCCGTAGTTATTCGCCAGATCGAAATGGGTAATACCTAAATCAAAGGCTTTTTGCAGCAATACGCGCTGTGACTCCAGCGGGTTCACATGGCCGAAGTTGTGCCACAGGCCAAGCGAAAGTGCAGGAAGTTTTAGACCGCTCTGACCGCAGCGGCGGTATTGCATGGTTTCATAGCGGGAGGGTGAGGCCTGATATGGCATTATTGTCTCTCCTTTCTTTATATATGTAGGGTTTTGAAACACTGTTTCTATAGTAGCGCGGAGAGGAATTACAGCAACCGGATAAATCGGGAAAGGGAGGAAGAGATTCCTCCCCGTGAAAAATCAGAAATCCCAGTCCTCATCTTCTGTGTTGACCGCGGTACCAATCACATACGACGATCCTGAACCCGAGAAGAAGTCGTGGTTTTCGTCGGCGTTCGGCGACAAAGCGGAGAGGATCGCCGGATTCACGTCCGCCATGCTGGCCGGAAACAGCGCTTCGTAGCCGAGATTCATCAGCGCTTTGTTGGCGTTGTAGTGCAGGAATTTCTTCACGTCTTCGCTCCAGCCTACGCCGTCATACAGTTCTTCGGTGTAGCGGATCTCGTTATCGTATAAGTCCTGCATCAGATCAAAGGCCTGATCCTTCACCTGCCGCTGACGCTCTTCGCTTTCAAGCGCCAGCGCTTTCTGGAATTTATAGCCGATGTAATAACCGTGAACCGCTTCATCGCGGATGATCAGGCGGATCAAATCGGCGGTGTTGGTCAGCTTGGCGCGGCTCGACCAGTACATCGGCAGATAAAAGCCAGAGTAGAACAGGAAGGATTCCAGGAACACGCTGGCGACTTTCTTCATCAGCGGATCTTCGCCGTCATAATAAGAAAGAATGATCGCCGCTTTGTTTTGCAGCGCGACATTTTCTTCGCTCCAGCGGTAAGCCTCATCGACGTCCACGGTGGCGCACAGCGTCGAGAAGATCGAACTGTACGAACGTGCATGCACCGCTTCCATAAAGCAGATATTTGAGTAAACCGCTTCTTCGTGCTGCGTCACCGCGTCCTTCATCAGCGTTGGCGCACCCACCACGTTTTGCACGGTGTCGAGCAGCGTCAGGCCGGTAAATACGCGTATGGTCAGCTGCTTTTCCTGCGCGCTCAGCGTCGCCCAAGACGGAATATCATTGGACAGCGGCACCTTCTCCGGCAGCCAGAAGTTGGAGGTCAGACGGTTCCACACTTCCAGATCTTTATCGTCCTGAAGTTTGTTCCAGTTGATGGCTTTGCTGATGGGCTGTGGCACCAGCAGTTGTTTAATTCCACTCATAAATTCTTTCCTTAAAGCGTGCAGGACACGCAGCCCTGAACTTCGGTGCCTGCCAGCGCTATCTGACGCAGACGGATGTAATAAATGGTTTTGATGCCTTTGCGCCAGGCGTAGATCTGCGCTTTGTTAATGTCGCGCGTGGTGGCGGTATCGCGGAAGAACAGCGTCAGCGACAGCCCCTGATCGACGTGCTGCGTGGCTTCGGCGTAGGTATCGATAATCTTTTCCGGGCCGATTTCGTAGGCATCCTGGTAGTAATCCAGATTGTCGTTGGTCATAAATGCCGCCGGATAGTACACGCGGCCGATTTTGCCCTCTTTACGGATCTCCACGCGGGAAACAATCGGGTGAATACTCGACGTCGAATTATTGATGTACGAAATTGAACCGGTCGGCGGTACCGCCTGCAAGTTCTGGTTATACAGGCCGTGCTGCATGACCGAGGCTTTCAGCTGCGCCCAGTCATCTGCGGTCGGGATCGCAATCCCTGCGTCGATGAATAGCTGACGTACGCGGGCGGTTTTCGGCTGCCATTTTTCGGCCTGCGCGTCATCGACATATTTGTCGAAATAAGACCCACTGGCGTAAGTCGAATCGGTAAATCCTTTAAAAGATTGCTGGCGCTCGATGGCAATCTGGTTAGAAGCGCGGATAGCGTGGAAAGCCACGGCACAGAAATAGATATTGGTGAAGTCCAGACCCTCTTCGGAACCGTAATAAATCTGCTCACGGCACAGATAGCCGTGCAAGTTCATCTGGCCGAGGCCGATGGCATGCGAATCCTGATTGCCCTGATCGATAGACGGCACCGAGCGGATGTGGCTCATATCAGAGACCGCCGTCAGCGCCCGCACCGCCATTTCCACCGTGTTGCCGAAATCGGGTGAATCCATGGCTGAGGCGATATTCAGCGATCCGAGGTTACAGGAGATATCTTTGCCGACCTTTTGATAGGAGAGGTCTTCGCCATACAGCGTCGCGGTATTGACCTGCAAAATCTCTGAGCACAGGTTGCTCATATTGATGCGGCCTTTGATCGGGTTGGCGCGGTTGACCGTGTCTTCAAACATCATGTACGGATAGCCGGATTCGAACTGGATCTCCGCCAGCACCTGGAAAAACTCGCGCGCGTTGATTTTGCTTTTGTGAATGCGCTTGTCGTTGACCATCTCACGGTATTTTTCGGTGATACTGATTTCCGACATCGGTACGCCATAGACTTTCTCGACGTGATACGGCGAGAACAGGTACATATCTTCGTTGTTTTTCGCCAGTTCGAAGGTGATATCCGGGATAACCACGCCGAGCGACAGCGTTTTGATGCGGATCTTCTCGTCGGCGTTTTCGCGTTTGGTATCGAGGAAACGCAGAATGTCCGGGTGATGCGCGTTCAGATACACCGCGCCCGCGCCCTGACGCGCACCGAGCTGGTTGGCGTAAGAGAAGGCATCTTCCAGCATCTTCATGATCGGAATAACGCCGGAGGACTGATTTTCGATGCGCTTAATCGGCGCGCCCACTTCGCGGATATTCGTCAGCAGGAAAGCCACGCCGCCGCCGCGTTTCGAGAGTTGCAGCGCCGAGTTCACCGAGCGGCCAATCGACTCCATATTGTCTTCGATACGCAGCAGGAAGCAGGAGACCAGCTCGCCGCGCTGTTTCTTACCGCAGTTGAGAAAGGTCGGCGTCGCAGGCTGGAAGCGCCCGGAAATGATCTCATCGACAAAATGGCCGGCGAGCTGAATATTACCTCGCGCCAGCGTCAGCGCCACCATGCATACGCGGTCTTCGTAGCGTTCGAGATAACGTTTGCCATCGAAGGTTTTCAGCGTGTAGCTGGTGTAATACTTGAAAGCGCCCAGAAAGGTCTGGAAGCGGAATTTTTTGGCGTAAGCCTGTTTGAATAATGCTTTGATATCGTCAAAAGCGTATTGATCCAGCACCGTGGCGTCGTAATAACCTTCTTCCACCAGATAGCGCAGTTTCTCCGCCAGATTGTGGAAAAACACCGTGTTTTGGTTCACGTGTTGCAGAAAATACTGACGCGCGGCCAGCCGGTCTTTGTCGAACTGGATGCGGCCATCGGCATCGAACAGATTCAACATGGCGTTGAGCGCGTGATAATCGGGGCTGGAGGTGTCCGCCTCGGTGAGATTCATTTCTGTCGTTGCCAAAATTCAGTAACTCCCTGTGTAACCTTTGCAACGTCTTCCGGCGTACCCAGCAATTCAAAGCGGTACAGGTAAGGCACCTGACACTTTTGGGCAATGATGTCACCGGCAATGCAATACGCTGCGCCGAAATTGGTATTCCCGGCGGCAATAACGCCGCGGATGAGTGAACGGTTTTGTTCATCGTTCAGAAAACGGATCACCTGAGTCGGCACCGCCCCTTTGGCCGAACCGCCGCCGTAGCTCGGCACCACTAAAATATAGGGTGACGTGACGCGCAATTTTTCAGGCTGACGGTCAATCGGGATGCGGATCGCCGGCAAACCGGTCCTGCCGACGAAGCGATGGGTGTTTTCTGAACTGCTGGAAAAATAGACCAACGGATTCATCCGCCGGTCCTCAAAACGCGTTCTGAAGCTGACGCAGGGCGCTGATTTTGTCCGGGCGGAAACCCGACCAGTGATCGTCACCGGCGACAATCACCGGCACTTGCTGATAACCCATGGCACGAACCTGGCCGAGGGCCACGGCGTCTTTCGTCAGATCGATCACTTCATAGGCAATGCCGTGTTTATCTAATGCACGGTAGGTTGCATTGCACTGGACACAGTCTGGTTTACTGTAAATAATAATGCTCATGATTCGTATTTCCATCTAGTAAGAAATCAGAGACGATTTTTGCCTGCCCGCTGTGCCACTGCGTCAGACGGTTATCAGGCGCGAGAGTCGGTGCCTTCATGGCGTCCCGATGCATTGAATACTAGATGTGGTGATTAAATTTTTCAACCACACAATATGTAGATATTTCAAAAATGCTTATTGCAAAAATGACAAAGCCCGCAGGGCGCGGGCTGGGAGAGGAAAATTTTTTCAGTGCAATTTTTTGATTAAAATTCGAACAGTATGTTTTCTGAGATATTACTGACGCATGCTGACGGCAAGACGGTTAAATGCGTTCATCAGGCCGATAGCGAAGGTCAGTTCGGAGATTTCCACATCGCTGAAGTGCGCTTTCAGTGGCTCATAAACGCTGTCCGGTGCACCGGTGGCGGCAATCAGCGTCATGGATTCCGCCCATGCCAGCGCCGCACGCTCGCGCTCTGAATAGGCATGGCTGACTTGCCATCCCGCCAGCTGATCCAGTTTGGTCTGCGCGACTTCCATTTTGCGCAACGCTTTGGCGTGCATATCCAGGCAGTACGCGCAGCCGTTAATTTGCGAAACGCGCAGGAACGCCAGTTCGATAATGACGTTATCCAGCGGGCCATTTTCCAGCGCGCCGAGTGCTGCGACCATTGGGTCCATCACGGCTGAAGAGAGGGTGAAGTAAGGCAGGCGAAGTGCGGTCATGATGTTTTCCTGTAGTTCATAGGTTTTTAAAAATGGACGCACAGCGCGTCTCAATAAGTGCTACTTTACGCCCTGCATGGTCTATACAATAGAGCCATAAAATGTCTATTTAAGCAGGTCATGATGAGCCGCTTCAGCCTCTCCTTTCACCTCGATCCGCAACAAAAAGCCCCGCTTTACCGGCAGATTTACCAGCGGGTGAAAACGGCGATTATGGAAGGGCAATTGAAGACCGGCAGCCGCGTGCCCTCGGTGCGTGCTCTGGCAAGCGATCTGGGCGTCGCCCGCGCCACCGTCGAAAATGCTTATGGTTTGCTGATAGCGGAAGGTTTTCTGCAAAGCCACGGGCAGGCAGGTACGGTGGTCAGTGCGCCGAAAAGCTTGCCCGCGCCATCGCCGGTCAGGGAAACCCAAACCCGTAAGCCGATTAACCCGATGCTGCCTTCGGTTTCCTCACTGCCTTTTCAGCTCGGTTTGCCCGCGCTGGATGCCTTTCCCCGCGCTATCTGGTCGCGCATTGTGTCGCGGCAAATCCGCCATACCAACATGAATGACCTGGGCCATCCGCCGCTGACCGGCGTCGATGCGCTGCGCCATTCCATTGCGCGTTATCTGCAACTTTCCCGTGGTTTTACCTGCCGCCCCGAACAGATTTTTATCTGCGGTGGCTATGCGCCGGTTCTGGATCTGATTATCGGCAGCCTGTTACAACCGGGCGATGGCGTGTGGCTGGAAGATCCCGGTTATCCGGTGACGCAGGCCTTTTTCCGCGCGGCGGGCGCCACGCCGATGGCGGTAAATGTGGATGACCAGGGGATGAACGTGCCGCAGGCGGTGAAGCAGTTTGCGCATGCGCGTTTTGCGGTGGTGACGCCCGCACACCAAAGCCCAACCGGCGTGACCATGAGCCTGTCGCGACGTATGGCGTTGCTGGATTGGGCGGCCAGCCAGCAGGCGTGGATCATCGAAGACGATTATGACAGTGAGTTCCGCTATCGCGGCCAGCCGCTTCCATCGCTGAAAAGCCTGGATACGCAAGGGCGGGTGATTTACGCCGGAACCTTCAGCAAAGTGATGTTCCCGGCGTTGCGCTGCGCATACATGGTAGTGCCGGATAGCCTGGTGGAAAAAATAGAAGCCTATTGTCCGCTACGCATCTGCGGCACGCCGCCTCTGTTGCAAAGTAGCATTGCGGAATTTATCGAGCAGGGGCATTTCTACCGGCACCTTAAACGTATGCGTCAGCTCTATGCAGAGCGGCGCGGCTATCTCGAACAGGCGCTGACAGCGGCATTTTCGGCGGATGTGTTGCAGGTGAATCAACAGGTCGGCGGCATCCAGCTGTGTGCAACACTGAATTCAGGTCTGGATGATGCGTTGATTGCGAAGAATGCGCGGGAGCAGGGGCTGGCGGTACAGGCGCTGTCAGACTGGCAGGTATTACGCCGTGAGCCGGGCGACGCATTGCGCCCCAATGGTTTGCTGATGGGCTTTCCAAATATTGTTTCAGAGGAAGAGGCCAGCAATTTATGTCAGCAACTGGCGATCCTTGTGAATGGCTGCTTAACATAGAAAACGGGGCCAAATGGCCCCGTCGTCAAAGCGGATTAATGAGGGAATGAAACATCCGCTTAGCGCTTAGGTGCTGGTACCCGACACAGGAAAATAGCACCTTTCTTGCAGGAACGTGTTAACGACGTCCCAGTAGTACGCCGAGCACGATACCCACTGCGGCACCGACACCGACGCCATGCCACGGATTATCTTTTACGTAGCTGGTGGCCTGATCGGCGGCGTCGCGGGCATGCTGTTTCAGGCTACTGTTGCCGTTAAATCGTGCGCGGGCATCGCGTAATACGCCTTCCGCTTTACCACGAATTTTTTCCAGCTCATCTTTCGTTTTGGTCCCCGATGACTGAAGTACCTCATCAAGGGTATCGGCCAGCAGAGTGACATCCTGATCAATGTCGCGTTCGACTTTTTCTGATTTCTTAAACATGTGCCTCTCCTTGTTTGAACTGTGTTTAAAGCATAGTCCAAAATAGTGCGAGGTGAAGATCCCCAGCGAAAACCTCCGCCATTTTAGCCGTTATCAGTGGTTGCGACTGCCTGGTAAACTCAGGCCCGGCGCGGGTTAGCGTGATGCAGATCAGATTTTTCTGTAAGTATGTACAGGTTTACAGCCGATAACATTTTTCCGGGTTTTAACGTTCCCTCGGCAGGCAAACCTGTCTATGCTGTTATTTCCTCAAACTGTGATCTTGGTCCGGGTCCGCCCATGTCGTTAAGTACGCTACGCTCCAATCTGCAATTAAATAAACGCATCCTGTCATTTATGACTTTTACCTTTGTCTGTTATCTGACGATCGGTTTGCCGCTGGCCGTGCTGCCGGGTTTTGTGCATAACTCGCTCGGGTATAATTCGGTGTTGGCTGGGCTGATTATCAGCGTGCAATATTTTGCAACGCTGGCCAGCCGCCCGCATGCCGGGCGCTATGCCGACCAGTTGGGCCCGAAAAAAGTGGTGATCTTCGGCCTGAGTTGTTGCGGGGTGAGTGGCCTGTTTTATGCACTGGCCTTTGTCTTCACCGGACATCCGCTGGTCAGTTTATTGTTGCTGTGTGTCGGGCGGAGTTTTCTCGGCGTCGGCGAAAGTTTTGCCAGCACCGGGACGACGCTGTGGGGCATTGGCGCGGTCGGTGCGCTGCATACCGCGCGGGTTATCTCATGGAATGGCGTCGCAACCTATGGCGCGATGGCCGTAGGTGCACCGCTTGGCGTGCTGCTGAATGCGCACTTCGGGTTGATGGGCGTGGCGGTATTGATCGTGGTCTGCGTGGCTATCGCTATCTGCCTCGCCAGCCAAAAAGCGGCGATTTCGGTCAGCACCGGTAAGCGTATCGCTTTCAGTGCGGTGGTCGGGCGTATCTGGCTGCATGGCCTTGGGCTGGGTTTCGGCACCATTGGTTTTGGCGTGATCGCCACGTTCATCACCCTCTTTTATGCGGATAAAAACTGGAGCGGGGCAGCCTTCACGCTGACTTTATTCAGCCTGGGTTTTGTCGGCGCGCGTCTGGTGTTTGCCAATACGATTAACCGCTTCGGCGGCCTGCGCGTCTCGCTGTTCTCTTTTGTTTTCGAAGCGATCGGCCTGCTGATGATCTGGCAGGGCAGTGATCCGCTTATCGTTCAGCTCGGGGCGTTCCTGACCGGTTGTGGTTTCTCGCTGATTTTCCCGGCGCTGGGAGTCGAAGCGGTCAAACAGGTTCCGCCGCAAAATCAGGGAACGGCGCTCGGCACCTATTCGGCATTTCTGGATCTGGGCCTCGGTCTGACCGGCCCGGTGGCGGGTCTGTTGATTGCTCACGCCGGAACGCCTTCTATTTATCTGGCCGCCGCCATGATGGTGGTGCTGGCGTGGTTACTGACGCTACGTTTATATAAAATTCAACAACGTAGCTGCGAGCCTGAGGTGTAAATCCTGCTGTGAGTCTATCTGAAGACATATAGTGCATAACGTCGGAGAATTTATCTTATCTCGATATAGATAATTCCTAAATATGCCGAATCTCAGGATAAAGAGGTTATTCACAGGTTTGAATACGTTAAGGTCCCTTGCGGTTAAAGAAGCGAGGAGCAACCATGTATTTACGGCCAGATGAAGTGGCGCGCGTGTTAGAAACATCAGGTTTTGAGCGCGATTTTGTTGATGATAAAGCTTACGGTTACTGCCGTGGCGAGCACTATGTGTATGTGAACCGGGAAGCGCGGTTTGGTCGGACTGCCCTGGTTATTCACCCGGCGCTGAAAGAGCGCAGTGAGCGTTTTGCCGATCCAACGGCCTCCTTTCGCAGCAGTCAGGTTTACACCCGTTTTCCTCTGGATGTCGCCAGCGACAGCGAAGCCTATTACGGCATTTGTCATGGGTTCAGTTCGCGTCAGATCCTGGCCAGCTATCTCGAAAACGTCTTCCGGTAAAATGCCAACAGCGCTGAAATCTCAGCGCTGTCTATTTTTGTGCCTCAGGCCTGCCTTTCTTACTTTAGCGGCAACAGGATATCCGTCTGCTGCGCATGTTCAGGTAACTCTTCATCAAGTTGCAGATAGCGGAAATAGACCGGGAAATCTCGCAGCTCTTCACCACTTTGCGGCAACCACTGGCGGTACAGGTAGTAAACACTTTCGCTGATGCGATCGTAGGAACCCACGTGTCGCACCACGGCGCAACGTCCACCTGGCAGGGTTTTGCTGATAACGCCCTGCGGATTAGCGGGAACCTCTCCTTTAGCCTCGGCATTCAACTCGCCGCAAATATCAAAGCGAAATTCCTCACCCGGCGTGGTCAAAGGGTCACTGTATGGAACACCATAGGTACCCTGTGTTGTGTGATCTGACAGCCCTGAGGCTTTACGCCATTCAATAAACGTCGCCACCGAATTAGTCACCCGCATTGGCTCGCCGTGATGCTCCAGCACCGCGACTTGAATTGGCTCAACACAAATAATTTTTACATCCATATTTTCCATCCTCTTCTGATATTCCCTGCCGGGAAACTGGAAATGCCTGTGCCAGTCGACCCAGGCCGGATCCTTGCGAAATTCGCTGGGGGTCAGGCCAAAGGTATTTTTGAAGGCGCGGGAAAACGATTCAGGATTCTCGAACCCTGCATCTAACGCAATATCGATAATCTTTTCTGGCGATTGCTGAACCAGCCGGTACGAGGCGCGTTTTAACCGCATCAGCGTGATATAACGGCTGACGCTGACGCCGCAGTATTGGCTGAACTGACGGTGGAAATGAAACCGTGAGAAACAGGCCACTTCGCTCAATTTTTCAACCGAGAGCTCGCAGTCCAGATGCTGCTCAATATGGGCAAACACCCTTTTAAAACGCCGGGCATAAAGATCGTCTTTGTCGCTGCTCATTTTCCCTCTCTTCAAGACCTCTACTTTGCCTGCGGGGCCAGCCTATTTCCTGACTGAGATTGCTCTTTGTGGGACGGAAAAGAAAACGGCCCAAACAGGGCCATTTTCAGTCAAATGTGGTCATCTGGGGGCAAACTCACACCAGATGGATCTGATTATAGGTTTCGTTGTACTGACGGCGGAACTGGGCCAATTCAAAAGGTTCTATATCCAGTTCGGCAAAATAGAATAGCGCCAGCTCGGCATGTTCGCTGGTGAGATGGGGCGGCAGGTGCGCACGGATCAATACCTCACGCCATTTGGTGATGTTTTCATCTGACGCGTCTTTAATAAAAGTGTGATAGATGAATACGATATAGGCGGCTTTGCGGATCTCTTCAGCATAACCCCCGCTGATGGAGCGGATAAACATCTGACTTTGGCGTTTACCCATTTCCAGCAACATAGAATCAATATACACCGGCTTAATTTTCAGCAGACTGGCAAGGGAATCATTGGCCTTGCGGGTGTCAGCGGTCATGAACCAATACCCTACGATGAAAACCACAACAATTGCTGCAAGCATAATCCATATCATTCTGGACGTTGGCCTCCGGCCTAATCTGGCGTGACGGAAAAGGTGTGCGCGACACCCGATGCGGCGAGTTTATCTGGTTATCACCTGAAAAGCCTAAGGGGAAAGAGGAAGAATTTGCGCCCCGACGCAATCGCAGGGCGCAAAGTGAAGGACGTCCGCCCAACTAGTGAGCCGGGGTCTGCTGGCAAAGGTAATCGTAAATACCTTGGGTATCGGTATGTGAACACAGGCGGGTGCCGATGTTGAGCGTCGCCGCGCTGCCTGCCGCCACGCCGTAGCGCACAATATCCAGCAGGTCTGCACCCGCTGCCAGTTTTAGCGTCATCGCGCCGACCATGCTGTCCCCTGCGCCGACGGTGCTCATTTTCTTCACTGGTGGCGGGATCACCTGGAACCAGCGTCCGGCATCTACCGCCAGCGCGCCTTGTGGCCCAAGAGAAACCACCACGCGTTCAGCACCGCCGTCACGAATAATTTGGCGCGCTGCATCGAGTACGTCACCCGGTTTTTCCAGCGGATGACCGACCAGCTGTGCCAGCTCATTCTGATTGGGTTTGACCAGCGCCAGCCCGCCCAGTTTCAGTCCGGCGGCCAGCGCATCGCCGGAACTGTCGAGAATACAGTGCAGCCCGGCAAGTTTGGCTTTTTGCAGCAGCCCGGTCAGTGCCGCGACCTCCGTTCCCGGCGGTAAACTGCCGCTGACCACCAAAATAGAACCCGCCGGAAGCTGCGTCACTTTGACGCTCAATGCGTCGAATTCGGCGGCGGTAAGCTTCGCGCCCGGCATCACAAAGCGGTACTGCTCACCGGTGTTTTCGGTATGGACATGCAGATTCTGGCGGGTCCAGTCTTCGGTTTCCAGTGTCTCGGTGGTGATGCCTTCCTGTTCCAGCAACTGCGCCAGATGGGCACCCGTCGGGCCGCCGATGGGGAATAATGCCGTGGCTTTTCCACCAAGATGCACGATGGCACGCGCCACGTTGATACCGCCGCCGCCGGGTTCAAACACCGGCGCGGTGCAGCGCAATTTCCCTTCGGGATAGATTTTCGGCGTGATAGTCGCGCTGTCGAGTGAAGGTGCCAGAGTCAGCGTGACAATACGGGTTTCAGCTTTCTGTATCATGGTTATTCCCTCAATGATATTTCCGATCCCCAGCCTAGCACCTGACACATTAAGCGGGTTGTTTTATCGCCGTTTTAGCGCCCCAGATCAAATCAGCAGATGCCACTTTAGCGTCATGGTGATAGGGTAAAACGCAGTATCCATGGGCGGTATAAAAGGAAATAGCATGGCCAGAAATATTGAGATAAAAGCCAGAATTGATGATTTTTCAGCGATGTACGAAAAAATCGGCCTGATGGCCGAAGGTCTGCCGGATCTTATCGACCAGGATGATACGTTCTTCATCTGTCCGCATGGGCGCCTTAAACTGCGCACGCTGGCGGCCGATCGCGGTGAACTGATCTTCTATCAGCGCCCGGATCAGGCCGGTCCCAAACCCAGCTTTTATGTGCTCACCGAAACGGCCGATCCTGACGGCTTGCGCAACACTCTGACGCTGGCCTACGGTGCTGCCGGACGGGTAATCAAACAGCGTACCCTGTTTATGGTGGGGCAGACCCGTCTGCATCTGGATCGCGTGAAGGGGCTCGGGGATTATCTGGAATTTGAAGTGGTGCTGGCCGATAACGAAACGCCTGAGCAGGGCATCGCGATAGCGGAAGATCTGCTGGAGAAATTACACATAGACCGCCAGGAGCTGATCGATCAGGCCTATGTAGATTTACTCAATGCGAAAGGAAAGCACACCAGAGCGGACTAATCGCCGCTCCACCATTGCACCAGCGACGGGCCTGGGCTGAGATCGTAATGATCTTCGCCCAGCAGATGGTTGAGGATTTTTGCCGACCGCCAGGCCGTCAGCGTCAGTTGTCCCTCGGCGCTGCCGTGGCTATGAATACCGGCGTTGACCGCATAAATACGGTTGTTCGCCGGGCCTTCCCACTCGAGGTTAAAGTTGGGGCGCAGCGGCAAATGTTGTTCGCGATCGTAAGGGATGCGGTCCAGCAGCGGCTCCAGATAATCCGGCAGGCCCGGCCGGTAACCCGTCGCGAGAATAACCATGTCGGCCTCGAAGTGCTCTTCGCAATTCTCCAGCCCGTGCAGCGCCTGTAAACGGTAGCTGCCGTCGGCTTCGTCCTTTATGTTGTCCAGCGCGCGGTGCGGCAACAAACGTACGTTGCGTGGCTGATGTAGCACGTCAAAGCGGTGGTAAAGCTGTTTGTAAATGGCTTCCAGCGTGTGATAGCTGATGCCATCGGAGGGCAGTTTCTGGGTTTTTATCTCCTGCTCACGGATCTCTTCCGGCAGGGTATAGAAGTAATTGACGTACTCAGGGGTGAAATATTCGTTGGTAAAAATCGACTCATCCAGCGGCTGAAAGTTCGGTCTGCGCGACAGCCAGCTCAGTTCGGCGAACGCTCCCCAGTGATTATCCAGCGCGTTAAGAATAATGTCGGCGCCACTCTGACCGCCGCCGACAACCATCACCCGTTTACCGGTAAAGTCCGGTTCGCGCAGTTCCATTTCCGAGGCGTGAAAACAGTTTTTGCCCATCGCTGAGCGGGCCGATTTTGGCACCCAGGGCGCGTGGCCGGTGCCGAGACAAATGTTGCGTGCCCGGTGCAGGCCTTTTTGGGTATGAATGATGAACTCCTGCTTCGCGTCATCAAAATCGATGGCATCGACCGGCTGCGAGAAGTGCAGGTGATCAATGCGCGCGCAGGCCCAGCGCAGATAATCGGAAAACTCATCGCGGCTGATGATCAACTGCTCAGTGGCGAGGAAACGGTAGATCTTCTTCTGTTCCACCAGGTAATTGATAAACGAAAACGCGCTACGTGGCGCAACCGTGGTCACCAAATCCTGTAAGACATAGGTCTGCATGGTGGCGGTGGGCAACAGCATACCTGGGTGCCAGCTAAACTCTTTGTTGGCATCAAAAAAGGCGCTCTGAATTTTGCCGGTATCCTTCGCCAGGGCTGCCAGACTCAGGTTAAACGGACCGATACCTACACCAATCAAATCGACTGCCGACATGATTTAAATTCCTTTTCCCTTTATGATTTCTTAATCATAGAACAATGCCCTCAAAGCGGATTTTAAATAGGACCTTTCATGACGCAAATGCGCCGTTTTAAACAAGTTGATGTCTTCACCTCTGTCCCGCTGAAAGGCAATCCGCTGGCGGTTATTCTCGATGCCGACGGTCTTACCGATGGCGAAATGCAGGCCATGGCGCGCTGGACCAATCTTTCTGAAACCACCTTTGTTCTCAAGCCAACGGACCCAACGGCAGACTATCGCGTGCGTATTTTCACGCCGGATACTGAATTCCCCTTTGCAGGACACCCGACGCTCGGCACTGCGCATGCCTTACTGGAAGCAGGTTTGCAGCCCAAACGTCCGGGGTTTGTGATTCAGGAGTGCGGCGTGGGGCTGGTTCCGGTCAAAATGCTCGATGACGGTGGGCTGGCATTTAGTGCACCTGCGGCGGAAATCACCCCGCTCGATGACGCACATCGCCCGTTGCTCACCGTGGCACTGGCGGGCGGCAAGATTCAGTCAGATGTGATCCCGTTGGTGGTAAATATGGGCATCCGCTGGCTGGTGGTGCGTATGGAAAGTGCGCAGGCTTGTCTGGATATTGTGGGCAATATGCAGGCGATCGAGCAATTACAGCAGGGCTGCGGTGTGGATGGCGTGGCCGTTTTTGGCACGCATGCAGCAGATGGCCCGGCAGATTACGAAGTGCGGGCGCTGCTGGTAGAGCAGGGCGTATTGGTGGAAGACCCGGTGACGGGCAGTGCCAACGCTTGTCTGGCGCGGGTGCTGAAAATGCAGGGCTTCCCCGATGGCGAAAATAGCGCAGAGAGTTATCAGGTGCGTCAGGGCACGTTGCGCCAGCGCGTAGGCTGTGTGGCGGTAGAGTATGTCGGCGGCGAGCCGTGGATCGGCGGGCATACCTGCACGCTGATCGACGGGACGCTGACGCTTTAACTGTCAGTCTATGACGATCAGCCTCTGCTCTCGCCGTGCTGCGCCGTTTGCATCAGATGAATAAACGCCTGCATTACTGGCGAGGTATTCAGTGTGTGACGGTGCAGCAGCCAGGTGCGGTTTTTTACCGTCTGCCCGTCAACGCTGATCGGGCGGCGGTAAAGATGCTCAGCCAGCGGCAAATAGGTGGCAACAATGGCGTAACCGAGACCATGTTCCACCATCGCCAGACAGACTTCGAGCTTGTCCACTTCCATGGCAATGTTGGGTGCATGAGAGAAATTGGCGTTCCACCAGCGTTCAATTAACTGCGTGACGTGCGCGCCGTGATGAATCTTGATTTGCGGCATCTGTGGCAGCAGGGCAAAATCAAAATCCTGCCGGTTCACCAGAAAATAGTCATCTTCTTCAACCAGATGCTTGCCTTCTTTCCAGTTAAAGTCATCTTTGACCAGCGCCATATCAATCTCATTACGCAATAACTTCTGAAATATCTCCTCGCTGAAACCACTCATCAGATTCACGCGGATCCCTGGGTGCGACTGGCGGAACTGACTCAATAATGCGGGAAGGCGATACGCTGCATAGTTGCTCGACACGCCGAGGGAAATCTCCCCCTGCTGCCCCTGATCCATGCTGTGCAGGGTAATTTTTAGCTGCTGTAAATCCCGCAATACGGTCAGCGCGTGCTGGGCGAGATATTCTCCTTGCGCGCTGAACACCAACCCTCTCTGCCCGTCCACAAACAGCCGGATCGCCAGCTTGCGTTCAATCTGCCGCAGGCGATAGCTCAGCGCCGGTTGCGAGGTATAGAGCTGCTCAGCGGCGCGGGTAATATTTTTGTGCTGCCAGACGGCACGCAGGATCAGCCAGTCTTTCTCGTTCATTCCGCCCCTATGGGTTGGGTGTAAAAACCTATACCCATAAAATAATTTTTGCGAAGAAAGCACAACAGATAAAAAGCCTGAATTTGACCAAATGCCATAAAAGCCCTATTTCTAAGGCATTCAAGCGAGTTATTGCGTCGTACTTATCCGTTCAGGCCAAAATATTTTTTGGTTTTGCACCAGAGCAGGGAATTAAAAATGTCTTTTTGCACCACCACGGATCAAAAAAAGCAGGTCATCGACAGTGTTGACCAAAACGCGGCACCACTCATCGCGCTGGCGCTGAAGATTCACGCCAATCCTGAGCTAAGTTTTGCAGAGATAATGTCGTCGGCGGCGCTGATTGCCCCGTTGCGTGCCGCCGGTTTTACGATTGAAGAGCAAATTGGCGGACTGGCAACGGCATTTCGCGCCACCTTCGACAGCGGCAAACCCGGCCCGACCATTGCGATGTTGGCGGAATATGACGCGCTGGAGGGGTTAGGACACGCCTGCGGCCATAACCTGATCGGCACGGCGTCGGTGGCGGCTGCGCTGGCGTTAAAGGTGGGTTTCCCAGCGATGACCGGCAAGCTCGAGGTGATAGGGACACCGGCAGAGGAAGAGGGCGGAGGCAAAATTATTCTGGCCGAAAAAGGCTTTTTCGACCACATAGACGCGGTGATGATGTTCCACCCGCGCGATAAAACCATGGTGACGCGTGGCGGTCTGGCTTGTGTCGATGCCACCTTCAAATTCTTCGGTAAAGCGGCCCATGCGGCCTCTGCTCCACAAAACGGGATCAGCGCGCTGGACGCGGTGATCCACACCTTCACCGGCATTAACGCCCTGCGCCAGCTGTTCACCGACGACGTGCGTGTCCACGGCATTATTACCGACGGCGGCAGCGCCACCAATATTGTTCCGGCGTATGCGGAGGCTAAATTTTTGATGCGCGCCAACACCGTCGGTGGGCTGGCTTCGGTGAAAAAGAAAGTTTTCGCCGCCGCGCAGGGGGCAGCAGATATGAGCGGTGCACGGCTGGAAATCGAAGAGGGACTGACTTACGCCGAGCGAAATAACAACCTGACGCTGGCTGGATACTTCCAGCAAAACCTGGAGACCCTCGGCATGGCCGTGGTTCCCCCCCCACTCAGCGGCGGTATTGGTTCATCCGATATCGGCAATGTCAGCCAAATAACCGCGGCGATTCACCCCTATTTACGCATCGGTGATGTATTGCCCCACACCCCTGAATTTGCCGAAGCAGCGGGTTCTGCAGCCGGTCTGGATGCCATGTTGCTGGCGGCGAAAGCGCTGGCGATGACCGCTGTCGATCTGTGTCAAAACCCCGACATGCTGCATGCGGTACGGGAAGAATTTTTACACTGGCAGTCACAAAGATAACCCCTGGGAATGAGAGAACAATAATGATCAAGAGAACACTGGTTTTGGCCGCATTTGGCCTGATGATGGGCAGTTCGATGGTGCACGCCGAAGGCGAAACCCTGCGCGTGGGCGCCGATCTGGCTTTCCCACCTTTCCAGTTTCGTGACGCCAACGGCACGCCGAGCGGTTTCGAAATTGATATTACCAATGCCATCTGCAAAGAGATGAAGGTTAAATGTGAGTTTGTGGTCAGCAGCTTTGACGCCGAAATTCCTTCGCTGATGGCCAAGAAAGTTGATTTTATCTCGCCGCAGGGCGCAACAGAAAAACGTCGTAAAGTGATCGACTTCAGCGACTTTGTCTTCCACATTCCGACCAAACTGGTAGCGCGTAAAGGCAGCCCGCTGCAACCCACACCTGAGTCCCTCAAAGGCAAGCGCGTCGCAGTGCAGCAAGGTTCAATTCAGGAAATGTATGCCAATACATTCTGGTTGCCAAAGGGGGTGGACGTGGTGGCTTATGCCGATCAGGATACGATTTATCAGGATTTGATCGCCGGTCGTCTTGATGCGTCCCTCAGTCCAGGCGTGGCCGTGACCTTTGGTTTCCTCAATAAACCGGAGGGCAAAGACTTCGCCCTGACCGGCCCTGAAGTCCGTGACGATAAGCTGTTTAGTATAGGTTCAGCCTACGGCATGCGCCAAGGCGACGAAAAAACCAAAAAACTGATTAACGAGGGGCTGGCGAAAATTATTGCCGACGGCACCTGGGAAAAAATCAAAACCCACTATTTCGGTTCGCTGGAAATGGCGGTTAAGCGCTCGCAATAGCCGGGGAGAAGGTCTTCACCATAAATACGCTGAGCGGGTCATTGGCATAATTGCCAAAGGGCCCGGTAAGGCTGAAGCCATGTTTTTTGTATAAGCTGATGGCGTCATGCTGGTGGATACCGGTTTCAAGATATACCGCCGCAATCTTCAGGGTTTGAACGTGGTCCTCCAGAGAGTGAATAAGCCGGGAGGCCACGCCTTTGCCACGTCCGTTGGGTGCAACATAAACCCGTTTAATTTCAGCAATCCCATCATTACCCAGGTAGAGGCAGGCGCAGCCCACCGGTTGACCCTCTGTTTCGGCCAGAAAAGGGTAGGTCACCGCGTTCGCCATCACTTCCAGTGGCATACTGTAATCGCTGCCATTGGGGTAAAGCGCAGACTGATAGTGGTCGAGTTCGGCGACCAGTGCCGTCAATCTGGGATCGATCAGGGCTACCGGGAAAATATTCAAGGACATAAAACCCACTCCGTACGGTGCAAACAATCTACGATTTATAATGATAAACCTCTGCGTGGGCAAGTGCCGGGCAGGTATCAGGGCTGGCGTGACCAGGGTGAATATTGTTTGTCTCCTAATGACGCCGGTTTCTGGCTGATGCAGAATGAGAAAGCAAGGGCCGGAGGGCGCAGCTAAACCAGGCTGGATATGCTGTTATTCAACCCGCTGAAAACCTAAGAGGTTCCGCTATGTCAGCAAAAAACATGCCAGTGACAACCTTGTCCGGCCAAATTGACCCGTCAAATACCCTAACAGAGACTCACAATGATCCACGCTGGCAGGCGGTGGTGGATTGTAATGCCTCCGCCGATGGGCAATTCGTTTATGCGGTGAAAACCACCGGTATTTACTGCGCGCCGTCCTGCGCCTCGCGGCAACCCAATCCTAAAAATGTGGTGTTTTTTACCGATGCCGAGGCGGCAGAACGGGCGGGTTTTCGTCCCTGTAAGCGCTGCCGTCAGGGGCTGATTTCGCTGGTACAGCACCATACACGGCAAGTTGAACGCGCTTGCCGCCTGATTGAGCAAGCCGATCAGGCTCTTACGCTCAATGATCTTGCCACCAGCGTGGGTATCAGCCCTTACTATTTTCATCGTTTATTCAAAGCCCAAACCGGGGTCACGCCGAAAGAGTATGGGTTAGCGCTGCGTACCCGTCGTATGCGTGAAAACTTGCTGGAGAATGTGCCGGTCACTGAGGCGATTTACCAGTCGGGCTATGGTTCGGATGGGCGATTTTACGAAAACTCACCTGCTGTGCTGGGCATGACGCCTAATGCCTTCCGGTCTGGCGGACGCGGCGTTGAGGTGTGGTTTGCTATCGGGAAATGTTCTTTAGGCAATATTTTAGTCGCCGAAAGTTCGCGGGGGATCTGTGCCATTTTGTTGGGCGATGACCCGGAGCGATTGATTCAACAATTGCAGGACAGTTTCCACCATGCAGTTTTACAGGGCGCAAACCCAGATTTTGAGCAACGGATGGCAACAATCATAGGGTTCGTCGATGCGCCACAAAAAGGGTTAGATCTGCCTTTGGACATTCGCGGCACCGCTTTTCAGCAGCGTGTCTGGCAGGCATTACGTGAAATTCCCTTTGGCACGACGGCCAGTTATTCGCAGATAGCGCAGAATATGGGGGCTCCGACAGCAGTTCGCGCAGTGGCGGGCGCCTGTGCCGCCAATTTACTGGCGGTGGCTATTCCCTGTCACCGGGTGGTGAAAAATGACGGGCAGATTTCCGGCTATCGCTGGGGGGTTGAGCGCAAACAGGCATTGCTGGCACATGAGAAGAAAACCGAAAGCGAATAACCCAGTCAGTCGTAGATCGTCATCTGCGAATAAGGCTTTAGTCTGCATGCCGCCAGGCGAGTCGATAAATCGCCATCGTGGGCTTCCAGTTTATGCCCATCGGGATCGAGAAAATAATAGGAGCCGCCTTCGCTATGGTTCTGCTTCCATTCCGTAACGCCTGCGGCCTGTAATATTTCTCTGAATTTGCTGATGTTCTCACTCTTGATGCTAAAAGCATAATGAGTATATTCCGGCTGCGGGAGGGCGGTTTTAGTGGTTTCGTTAGTCAGGCACAACCATAAGCCCGGCAACGAAAGGTAAGCGCCGCCAGCCCAAGTGGCATTCAATTTCAGCCCCAATAGTTCGCAGTAAAACCGGATGCTTTGGTCAAGGTTACTGCAAGAAAGCGTCAGATGATTGAAACCAGTCAGCATGTTATCTCCTTTAACTAGAAAGTCGGTTTATACTGGCGGAATAGACTTTCTATCAGTGAAAGCTAACCCGTTAAATTTAAGGATATTTCCTGTGACTACGCTTACCATCAGAGATGCAAAACCCTCTGACGCCGCTGAACTGGCCCGTTTACATGTGGCTGTCTGGCGTGAAACCTACCGTAAACTCGCCCCGGCCGACGCTTTTGCTGCGCTGGACGAGGCTCGCCGTCTGGCGTTCTGGCAGGATAAGTTTGCGCATCCGGCAGAAAAACAGTGTGTGCTGCTGGCTGAAATTAACGGTGAACTGGCTGGGTTCACACTGGCTTCGACTTCAGGTAACGCTGAGTTTGGTGCACTGGCCGAGATAAAACTGTTGTATGTCGACACTCAGTTTGCGCGTCAGGGAATCGGGCGTTGCCTGCTGACCGAGATAGCCCAGCGACTGAAAAATAACGGTTTCACTGGCGTGGGTCTGGGTGTCGTTGAAGAAAACGACCCGGCTATCAGCTTCTATACCGCTTTGGGTGGCAAAGAGGCCGGACGCTATATAGATTCCGGCCCACTGTGGCTTTCCAAAAATGTCATTTACGCCTGGGATGATATCGACCAGCTTCTGTCTACCTCCCTGAAGCCGCAGCGCCGCTAAGACTCTGGTTACTCTCTGAAGGCCTCCAGACGTTTTCTCTGCTGGCCTTCGGCATCAAAATTCTCCGCACTTAGCCACTGTTCAAACGCCGGTTTGCGCTGTGGCCATTCGTTATCCAGCATGGAATACCAGCAGGTATCACGGTTGTGGCCTTTGTTGACGATCACCTGACGGAATATCCCCTCGAACTGAAAGCCGAATCTTTTTGCCGCAGCATTGGACGCGGCGTTCATGATGTGGCATTTCCATTCGCAGCGGCGGTACTGCAGATCGTCAAACAGGTATTTCAATAGCAGGAAGATAGCTTCAGTTCCATGACACGAGCGTTTCATCAGCGGCGACCAATTTACCCAGCCGATTTCAGCCACGCCGTTTAGCGGGTCAATGCGCATCAGCGCGACACTGCCAATCGCGCGTTGGGTGGTGTTATCGACAACAGCAAAAAACAGCGGATCCTGGCTTGCCGCGTTGCGGGAGATCAGCGAATCACACTCTGCCTGGGTTGCCGGGCGATCGGAGGAAAAATAGGTCCAGTCGCGGTTGTCATCAATGCTGTGCCAGGCTGAGAAGAGAGCCTCGCTGTGAAGTGCACTATCCAGCGGTTCAAGCCGACAAAAACGGCCATCGAGCTGGTGAGATTGCGGCAGTTCGCGTGGTTTCCAGTCGGGTAGAGCGTCGCCAATAGGCTGACCAAAGTGATTGAGCGTTGTCATGTCTGATTCCGTTTCCATTTCGGCAGTGAATAGTCTCTATAAAATCAGAAGCCTGACAACGCTGCAACCCGAAGTATGACCACGTTACGTTTAAAGTTGGCCTGCACTACCGCAGATTCGGATTTTTTCCTCCACGACCGTTTGCATGGCGGCTTTCCCTGGCACGATGTATTTACGCGGATCGTTGGCATCCGGGTGTTCGCCAAAATACTGTTTTACGGCGTCAGCAAATGCGATTTTTAATTCCGTGGCGATATTCACCTTACAGACCCCCAGAGCAATCGCTTCTCTGACCATGCATTCGGGGATTCCAGATGCGCCATGCAGGACTAACGGAATCTCTACCTGCTGGCGAATTTTTTCCAGCCTCACAAAGTCCAGATGAGGTTCCCCCACGTACAGGCCATGCGCTGAACCAATCGCTACCGCCAGCGAGTCGATCCCCGTGCGGGCGACAAACTCTTTTGCCGCCAGCGGATCGGTAAAGAAACTGTCGGCGCTATCCACGTTAAGATCATCTTCCTGACCGCCAAGGCGGCCGAGTTCGGCCTCGACGCTGACATCAAACCCGTGACAAAGGCGAACGGCTTGCGTGACCTTATCGATGTTTTGTTCAAAGTTGAAATGCGAGGCGTCGATCATCACCGAGCGGATCCCCGCCCGGACTTTACTTTCAATATCGTCCAGCTCTTCGTGGTGGTCGAGATGCAGAGCAAAGGGGTGGCGATAAAGTTGCGCGGCCTGCTGACAAATTGACACCATAAAATCGACACCAGCATAACTAAAGGTCCCCGGTGTTCCCGCCATAATGACCGGAGAACCCATTCTGGCGGCGGTTTCAGCTACGACTTGCACGGTTTCAAGATTGTGTACATTAAAGGCCGGTACGGCATAACCACCGCGCTGGGCTTTTTTCAGCATTTCCCGGTTTGAAATCAGATACATTTTTTTAGCTCTCCGTCATGTTGAGCAGAATTTTTCCCTGCATCGGCTGGCCAGCGAGCGCATTGACGCTGTCCGCGAAAGTTTGTGCATCGCCAATGCTGGCGATCAGCGGTTCCAGTTGGAGCTTTTTTTGCTGGAATAACGTCGCCGCCTGTTGCCATTCGCTGCCCGGCCATGGCGCGGAGTAATTCATCCAACTGCCGAGAAGAGTCAGCTCTTTGCGTAGGATATGACCGAAGGTCGCCGCAGTGAGCGTGAGGTCTTTGTGCAGCGTGCCTACTAACGCAACCTGCGCGTGTGGCCCGGCTATCTCCAGCGCTAAGGTAACGGTTTGTGGCGTGCCTGCGGTTTCGAGGATCAACTGATCAAAGCGCCGTGGGTGCAGATCTTTGGCTATCTCCTCAGGACTCATTTCACCGCTGTTGTAAACAAAAGAGGCACCGGTCTCCTGCGCCAATTGCAGGCGTTGCGGGTTGATGTCGATAGCCGTCACTGTTTTGGCGCCCAACGCATTGGCGCATTGAATCGCTAACTGGCCGATAGTGCCTGCACCAATCACAATCACTTCTTTGCCTTCGCAACCGCCCGCCAGTTTTAACGCATGCAGACTCACCGTGATGGGTTCCAGAAAGGCGCCCTGCAATAGGGATGTACCTTTAGGCAGTTTGAACAGGCTGGTGCGACGTACTGCCAGATACTCGGCATGGCCGCCACCGCTACGCGAACCAATAAATTGATAGTATTTACACTGTGAGAAGGCGTAACGCTGGCATTCAGGGCAGGTAAAGCAGGGCTGTAGGGGAACGCACGCGACGGTGTCACCGGCCGCCAAATCATTGACATTTCTACCGCACTCAACCACTTCACCGCTGAACTCGTGGCCTAGCGTTATCGGATAAAAATGAGCGCCCTGAGAAAAAATACGCGGAATGTCTGAGCCGCAGAGTCCTGAATAGGCAATTTTGACGAGTACGTCATCCGGATGCTGTATTTCGGGCGCGGGTTTCTCTTCGACAACCAGGCTCCCACCAACGTGAACTACAACTGATTTCATTGAAAACTCCATAAAGGGGCTTTCGCCCCCGCAGGTTAAAGGGCGTTAGATTTGTTCAGTATCGCAGCGGCTGCCTGGCGTTCTTCATGCAGGAAACCTCGCGCACGGCGCCATGTCAGGAAAACACCAAGGGCGTAGATCACACCAATACCTGTCAGACCCGCGATGTTTTGCCAGGTACAAAGCTGAATCAGCAGATAGGTGATCGGAGAGCCCCCTTGGTCCATGGAGGCCACCTGGCCACCGGCTTTCAGTGCCCCGGCATTTGCCGCCAACTGGGTGTGTAAACCAATGGTTTGGGTCGCTATCCACAACGTCATACTCATGATGATCACGCCGGAAATCAGGGTGCGGAATAAATTGCCCTGATGGACAGCCACGGCAATCGCCACAAAGAAACCGATCGTCGCTAAGTCACCAAAAGGCAGGACCTGATTTCCCGGAACAATGACGGCAATTAAGATGGTGAGTGGAATAAAGATCAGGCTGGCGGATACCACGGCGGTATGGCCGAGCAGCAGTGCCGGGTCCAGACCAATCAGGAACTCCTGACCGCCGAATTTAGACTGCAAACGGCTACGGGCATGGCGGGCAATTGGCGTCAGGCCATCCATGATCGGTTTGATGACCCTGGGCATCAGTAACATGACAGCCGCTGTTTTGACGGCCAGTTGCATGATGCCTTTGATGTCATAACCGGCAAGGTAACCAATGATCAGGCCCATGATAAAACCAACGGTCACCGGTTCCCCAAAGGGACCAAAGCGCTTCTGCACGTCATCTGCACTGAAGTGGATTTTTCGCAGACCGGGTATTTTTTCAATAATGGTATCAACCAGTACGGCTATCGGGCCGAGGTAAGCCGAGGAACCGTGCGGTATTGCAATACCGTCGAGATTGAAAAAATCGCGGGTATCTTTGGCGAACCAGTCGCCAAGTTTGTAAACGAAGGCGGCATGAACCACCACACCCATAATACCCAGCCAATAGGATCCGGTTGCCAGATGCAGCATGGCCCCGGTGAATGTCATGTGCCAGATATTCCAGATATCGACATTGACTACGCGGGTCATACGAGTCACCAGCATCACAATGTTGACGCCGATGGCAATCGGAATGGCAACCAGAGCGATTTGTGAAGCCCAGGTCATCGGCGACGAACCCGGCCAACCAATATCGACGACTTGGAGGTTAATTTGAAAATGCTCAGCCATCGCTTTGGCTGCGGGGCCGATGGAGTCCAGCATCAGGCCGATAACCAGCCCAATACCGACAAAACCAATACCGATATGCAGGCCAGATTTAAAGGAATCACCGATTTTCATCCCCAAAATCATGGAGAAAATGATGATCACCAACGGCAACATCACCGTTGGCCCCAGGTCCAATATGTAGCGCATGATGTCAGTAAACATGGGGTTACTCCTGCAACAGCGTCAGTATTTGTTGTCTCAGAACGTCGATGCCGACACCGGAAACAAAGGGCATGCCGTGAACGACGGGAATGTCACCAAATTGGCGATCGACTCGTGCCGTAGTGCAGATGAGATCCGCACCGTCCATATAGGTTTCGATTTCGGTGACCCTGCACTGGATAAGGTCCAATGTGATCCCGTGTTCTGCACACAGCTCTTTAATTTCTTCAGCGGCCAGTGTTGAGGTGGCAACGGCACCGCCACAGGCAACGATGATTTTTCTTTTCACGATAAGGCTCCTTGGTGTTCTGTTTTTGATGTTGTTGTTTTGGGTGCTATAGGGTCTGACGGGGTGCTCGGGGTGGGGAAAACCGGCTGCTTAAAAAGATCGGCCAATTGGTGCTCAGGGGCTGACAGTAGCTGTTCAATAAATTGTGAATCCTGCAACTGATTGAACAGAGTGCGGAGTAAAACCAACTGCTCTGACGGATGTGTGACGATCAGCGCAATAATTAATAAGGCAGAGACCGGTTCATCGCCATCGGCCTGCGAAAATGGCACGGCATCTTCAGGACGGATCAGATAGATCGCAGGTTTGATGGCATGAACGGCTTCGCAATGGGGGATCGCGATAGCATGGTTTTCCAGCATGATGCCGGTAGGGAATTCAGCTTCACGACGGATCAATGCGTGGGGATAGCTAATGTGCACAACGCCAGCACTCAGCATCTCTTTTCCAATGTGCCTGAGGGCTTCTTGCGCATCGCAAAATCTGATGCCAGTTTTAACGAAGACTTCGCAGTTATGCATGGCTGCCAGCCTCCGTATTGGGTGTGGCCACCGTACAGCCATAACGATAGGCGCGAAGTACGTCCTGAATTTTGTCGATGATGAGATCGTGTGGTGTTGCGCTGAGCACATCGGACATCACGCGATCAAACTGCACCGGCATGTACTGACTGAGCAGGCCGAGCGGGATATCAGACATCTGCAAATTATTCAGCATGGTATTTACCGCCATGCTGATACGTGGGTGAGGCCAGTAATAGCGGATCCGGTCGGAAAGACTGAAGTGCAGGTCGATCAGAGAACGGCTGAAAGTGGGGTGATAATATTTTTTCCAATAATCGGGTTCATCGAGCATCACGCGATCGATAACCGCCATAACCTGGCTCTGTTCACCTGGGGCAACGATGGCCTGTTCGATATTTGCCAGTGAAAAAATAGCTTCACGCAGCGCAAACGTGAGTGCCGGGCCGACTTTCAAAATGGCATAGTGATCTTCCACCAGATGGCGGTAAGACTCGCGGGTTTGGTAATCGGTTGAGTGGGCCTCATAGACCAGCGGCGTCGATGCGATAAACGTGGAGAGCTGGCGGGCTGGCTGTGGTTGATAATGGATAACGCTGCTGTGGTCGAACTCCACACCTGGCTGGACGACAACCGCAACAATGCGACGAATCGCCTCCGTCAGTCCGGCGTCAGCGAACGCCTGATGATGCAGGTCGATGGTAGCCTGTGCATCCTTAGCGAGCGTGATATGTACCTGCTCAATAGCGGCAGATTCCCCGCCTGGAACCGGGACTTCAGTTCCAATGACATAGGTCAGCTTTTCCTTCTGCTGGGGTGTCGCTACGCGTTCGGCAACCTGACAGAGACGGGCCGCGCGGGTTGCAACAGTCCAGGGATCCAGAGGAACCGGATCATCAGCACATGACATTGAAGCGTCTAAATGAATTTTACTGAACCCGGCCTCTACATAGCGAGCGATCAATACCTCCGCTTTGGCCATAGCGCTTTCTGCATCCTCACCTTGCCAGCAGTTCGGGCCCAGATGATCGCCCCCCAGGATCAATCGTTGCTGCGGGAAACCAACGCTTTCTGCGATGGCCAGTACAAAGTCCCTGAAATCAACAGGCCGCATGCCCGTGTAACCACCAAACTGATTGACCTGATTCGATGTGGCTTCGATCAGCACATGGCGATCTGAATGCAGATCCAGGCGTAATGCCGCTTCAATGACGAGAGGGTGGGCTGAGCAGACTGAACAGATACCTATTAGCTCGCCGTTTTTATGTCTTTTTAGAATGTCTTTCATTTTTATCTCCGATTATTTCCGAAAATAATCGTTTTATTTCGTAACGCGTACAATGTCGTTGTCTTTATTTCGTGATAGAGATCGAAATATTTCGTTGTCTTTCGACAAGGTGTTGCTTTCGTTTTTCGCGTTATCTCGAACAAGTCCGGGAGTACGTTAATGCTGCGATGAAGGTATTGATAGACGAGGTGATCCACCATAAGTACGGGGGTGTGGGGAATTTCACAGAGTGAAGTTATTTTCCTCCCATTTTCGAATTCTTTTGTTTAAACTGATAGCAATGTTAAGGAACAGGCATGAAACGATGAATTCTTATGAGAGACGCCACAAAATCATTGATATGGTGAATGAAAATGGCAGCGTTTTAGTTTCCGATATTTCGAATTCTTTCGGAGTGTCTGAGGTAACTATCCGTGCGGACTTACGGTTGCTGGAACAGAAAGGATTAATGACGCGATTTCACGGGGGGGCGGGAAAATCGGTTCCCGTGTCTGAAGTGAGCAGCCCAAATACTGCGGGGGAGTTAGTCCTTGAGGAGCGTTACCGACAGGCGGAAGATCCGAAAAAACGCATCGCGCTGGCTGCCGCCGCGATGGTGAAACCGGGTGATACGGTAATTCTCGACAGTGGTAGCACGACAATGCTCATCGCTGAGGAGTTGGTCAAATCAGCCAAGATCACGGTGATCACCAACAACTTGCCGGCCGCGTTCGTACTTTCGGAAAACCCGGATATTACGCTGGTGGTATGTGGAGGAACGTTGCGTCATAAAACCCGTTCACTTCATGGCAGCATTACTGAATTCGCGTTGCAGGGCATTGTGGCTAATCTGATGTTTGTTGGGGCCGATGGTCTGGATGCGAGCAGTGGTATTACGACGTTCAATGAGGGCTATTCCATTAGCGCAAAAATGGCTGAAGCTGCCCGGCAGGTCGTTGTCGTGACGGATTCCAGTAAGTTTGGCCGCCGTGGTTTTAATCTGGTGCTGCCGATGGAAAAAATCGACACGATCATTACCGACAGCGGGATTAGTGAAGAAGACTCTCTGGCACTGGCACAAACCCAGACTAATGTGACGATTGTTTAACTGTCTGCGTCCGGCTGATGGCAACAAACGCAGAGTTTATTGCCATCAGGGTCGCGAAAGTAGGCACCAAAGTAGTGTTCATGATAATGCGGACGCAAGCCTGGTGGGCCTTCGCAGGTCGCACCATGTTTCAGTGCCGCCTGATAGACATGCTCAATCTGGGTGCGGTTATCAGCAAGTAATGCCACCATTTGCCCGTTTCCAGCCGTGGCGATTTGGCCGTCCAGAGGTTTACCGATAACCAATAGCGGACGCGGTATCGCTGGCCTTTGCCAGCCAGCCCATGCCCGTTCGCTATCGCTGAACTTGAGCTCCAGACCCAGAATTTTGGCTATCGCAGAATAAAAGGTGAATGCCCGATCAAAATCGTTTACGCCAATACAAAGATGGGAAAACATTCTTGCTCCTAACCTCAAGGGGGTTCAGGGTTTGTTATTACTAAAGACATCAAAGGTGAAGTATTTTTTCTCAAGCTTCGTATAGGTGCCATCAGCATGTATACCGGCCAGGGCTTTGTTGATCATCGCCAATTGGGCCTGATCCTCTTTACGTAAAGCAATCGCTGCGCCGCCGCCTAAGTATTGCGGGTCAAGCACGGTTTTACCGACAAAAGCAAAGTCAGCGCCCTGTGGTGTTTTCAAAAATCCTGTTTCTGCAGCCGCCGCATTGGTGAAAGTGGCATCAATTCTGCCTGTTTCTAAATCCAGATTGACCGAATCCTGATTCTGGTAAGACACCACCTGCACGCCTTTCGACTGCCACACGCCCATGGCGTAAGCTTCCTGAGTGGTGCCTTGCGCCACGCCGATCACTTTTCCTTTTAGTGAGTCAACGGTGGTATCAAGCTGGCTGCCTTTTTTTGCCACCAAAACGCTGGGAATGTTGTAGAGCACGTTGGAGAAATTGACCTGAGCTTTACGTTTTTCGGTAATGGCCATGGCGGAGAGTACGGCATCGAACTTTTTGGCATTCAGCGCAGGAATAATACTGTCGTAAGCCGTTTCGACCCACACGCATTTTGCTTGGGCTTGCTGGCAAATAGCATTCCCCAGATCAATATCAAAACCGGTCAGCGAACCGTCCGCCGCTTTTGATTCGAACGGAGGAAAAGAGGGATCGACGCCGAACTTAATCACGGTTTCAGCATGAGTTATCGCACTGAAAGACCCCATCAAAACGAACATTACCGTACTGTATTTGTTCAAAGTACTTCCCCGTTAAATAGATGAAGCGTTGTTGAAAAAAATAAAATCCCCTGATGATTAAGCAATATCTGTGCCGACTATTTCGGCAGTGCTTTTCACCCTGGCAAAGGGGCCGCTGAGTGTCATATTATGGTGGTTGATTATTTGCTGAGCCGTGAGTGCCGGCGTATCCATGCAGGTATGTGCGTCGGATGCCAGTACCACGTTGAACCCAAAGCCTGATGCAGCGCGGCAAGCGGTATCAACGCAATATTGTGTTTTCATCCCTGCGATACAGAGATCGGTGATGCCGCGATGTGTTAACCATTCGAGCAGGGGTGTCTCAGTAAAAATGCTGGCTTTGAATTTACTGAAGATCAGGTCAGTGGCTGGATTGGACTCCATTTCACTAACGAGTTGCCAGGCGGCCTTTCCCTGTTCTATGGGTGAATCTTTCGGACCGGTATGCTGAACAAAAATAACGGGCTCGTTTCTGCGGCGAAATTCCCTGATCAGGAAGTTGATATTTTTAAGGACATGCTCTTTCATATAAGCCGCTGGTTCAGCGAAATACAGACCGTTTTGCATATCGATGATAACCAGAGCTTTTTTGACACGATAAGAGGGGTTCATCTCTTTTCTCCTAAAATAGCCTTCAAGTACGGAGAAAAGAAAACCCCCGTCCTGTCGGGCGGGGGCTTGGGGTCAGCGCGTTTTACATCGACGAACCAACCTTACGTCCCGCCTTGAGCGGTCGTTAGGGTGGTCGTATGTAAGACGTTCTGAGATATATTCATAACCTGAATATGACTTTGCCTTGTGAACAAGTCAAAGGCTTTTTCCTGAGGGCAAAACGGGCCCATTCGTTAACGCTTCAATGTGTTCCATGGCATTTTTGCAAGCAAAATCGCCATACCGCACCAGCCACTGATACCAGCAAAGATCAAGCCTGCTCCTACTAATCCAGAGAGTAAAAATAAGCTTTTATCCAGGGTATATCCCAGCACGACACCAACGAGGATCAGTATCCCTGCGGCAATCTGGACTTGCCGCATGACAGGAATGGGTTGTTTTTTATCCTCCAACGTAGGGAGGTTTGCGCTTTTCCAGCCGTTAATTCCGCCGGTGAGTAACAGCACTGGGGAAGTCCGTGCGGACTTGATAAGGATTTCAGCATGTTGGGACGTGCGAGACCCCGCCTGACAGTAAAAGATAATCGTTTGCTGCGTCGGTAAGCCTGTAATGCTTTTGCCTGCAATCATGTCTGATACAGGGAAGGAGGTAGCACCAGGGACATGTTCACGCAAAAACTCAGCGGGTTCGCGAATATCAATCAGAACGGCCCCATGTTCGATGAGTGCTTTCGCTTCTACAGGGGTAACGAATTTAGGCGTCATGTTAAATCCTCAGGGCAGTAAATGTCCCTTAATGTGCTAATGATGGTTTTAACGGATGCATTTTTGATGAAGTAGTTCATCTTTTGCCCCTCTCTGGCGCATTCAATCAAGCCTTCTTCTTTCATTCTGGCCAGGTGCTGAGAGGTTGCTGAAGGGCTTAATCCGGTCAATTTGCAAAGGTCGCCTGCCGATGTGCCCGGTGAATCAACCAGCATGCACAGGATCAATAGCCGGTTAGCATTGCTCATGGATTTAAGCAGTTTTGATGCCTGTGAGGCGCTCTCTTGCAACAGGCCAGGTTCCGTATTTGCCATAGGTCCTTTATTTTAGCTTTATCTAATTTTAGTAAAATCTAAAATAATTAATGCGTCACTGCAACAAAAAAGGTTTGCAGATGGGCTGACTTGCGGAGGATTAGGCTATTTGAGCGATAAACGCGGGTCTTAACGTTTTTTCGATGACATCTTACTGCACACGATTTCAAGGCTGGGGTCGGCAAACATTTTCTTGATGTGTCGATTCCATCCTCAGCGCCTTTTATTTTTATCCAAATTAAAACTGGCGGAGAATATATTAAAATGTTCTCCGCCAAAACATACCTGAAGAGGTATTCGCGACAATGATACTTTCACCGCTCTCCCCAATTAGCCCGCAATTTTTTCATTACAGACTCCACGTAAAATGATGGAGTCATTCCTGTAGTTTGCTCGTTATCTGAATCAACCGGCTGTTTAACGCTTCAAGATGCTGGGAGACAGCATTTATTTCAGCGTTGCTGACCGGCTGCTGGCTATCCAGCTTACTTTGCAAAGCATCAAGCTGCGCCAGTGCAGGTTCACCGCCCTGTTGCAGTGTCTGACGCATCTGGTAAATGGCGGTTTTCAGCTCGGAAATCGTCATATAAGGTTTACGTTTTTGCTCGGCATCCAGCAGGCGTTGTTCTAGGTCGTTTAACTGCTTGTTTACCAACGCCCAGCTGTTGGTATTGGGCAAGCTGGCGATTTGTTCGGCGAGATGTTTTTGCCAGCGTGCGGAGACAGGATTGCCGGGCCAGAGCTTATATAAACTGATCGCCGCCGAAGGTTGCTCCAGCCAATTTGACGCGCTAACTATGCCAAGCGTAAGGGCGATACCGATAGCGCCACCAGTAAGCAACGCTTTCCACGGGCGTTGAGCCGGTAGCTGAGTCTGCTCAGGAACCAATATTGGGGCTGGGGTGACTGGCGGCCGAGGTGATTCCTGGATTTCGAGTTTGGCCACCAATGCCCTTTTCTGTAGCGATTGCCTACATGACTGAAGATAGTCGAGAAGGTTACGCAATGCCGCCTGGCTGCGCGATTGCAGGCTTAACGCCTGCTGGAGCATCAGTGACACTGCTCCTTCAAGCTGTTCAAGGGTTTTTACTTCAATACTGGTTAACGGTAAGCCATAAATACAGGTAGCAGCGTGTGTGCAATACCATTCGATAATTTGCTGACGCAGATTGGTTGCTGCAATGGGGGGCCAACACTGGCGCTGCTTCTTGCTAAATCCTTCGGCCAGCAACAGTGTGGCGTTCGCCATGCCCGCCCAACCGTGGCGCTGACAACTTATCAGGCAGAACCAGACGCCACTTTGCAGGTCATAGCCGTGGCGCTGAAATATTTCCAGGCACTGGTTTTCCTGCGTCAACCACCAGGACCGATCGTGAACATGACCTTTCCAGTTGTTAACGCTGTTACTGAGCAGCAAAAATTCATTGTGGTGGCGAGGATCGTGACAATTGATTTTTACCTCGCCTGGCTTCACGGAGTAGCTATTATTCGCCATTTTTTTTCCCTGCTGTGGTGATAACCAATCCCCCTTTAACGATGCTTAGTTTCCGACCCCCAGGCGTAGTTTTCTCTTCCTGTAGCAGGTTGTCTGCCAGCAGCGGCAGAATATGTTGGTTCAATACCTGATCAATATCACGGGCACCGCTCTGGTTCACCTGGCACAAATCAGCCACCCAGGCGACCACGCTCTCGCTATATTTGAGTTGCGCCTCACCGTTGCTGGCAGTGTCATAACGCTGGCAGATATGCTCAAGTTTGAGCTTGATGATTTTCGCCAACGTTTTGGGTTGCAGTGGCAGATAGGGGATGAGCGTGACGCGGCCCATTAGCGCCGGGCGGAAAACGTGTTCGAACTCTGGGCGGATCAATGTGCAGAGTGCCTCTGGCGACGTTTCTCCTGCTGCGCAGGCGGCCGTGATCCTCGCACTTGCCAGGTTTGATGTCATTATTATCAGCGTGTTACGAAAGTTAATGCGTTGACCTTCCGCATCTTCGATCACTCCTTTGTCGAACACTTGATAAAACAACTCCATCACGTCTGGGTGAGCTTTTTCCACCTCGTCGAGCAGGACCACGCTGTACGGATTGCGTTTCACCGCTTCAGTCAGCACCCCGCCCTGACCGTAACCCACATAGCCCGGTGGCGAGCCTTTCAGACCCGAAACGCTATGGGCCTCCTGGTATTCCGACATGTTGATCGTCACCAGACTTTGTTCGCCGCCATAGAGTAAATCGGCCAACATCAGGGCTGTTTCTGTTTTACCGATCCCAGATGGACCTGCCAGCATGTACACCCCGGTCGGTTTTAACGGGTCGCTAAGATTGGCGCGGCTGATGCGTATTTGTGTGGCAATGGTTGAGAGCGCGTGGCGTTGACCCAAAACGCGCTGTTCCAGGCGATGGAGCAGTTCGCCTAACTGTTGATGTTCTTTTTCAACCATGCGCCCTAGCGGCACGCCGGTCCAGCCAGAAACAACATCGGCGATGCAGGTAGCGTCTACGCAGTCAAATACCAGTGCCTGTGCCTGATGAAGCTGCGTGAGTTCTTTTCGCCACTGGGCGGTGGCGCTTTCATCGTTGCTTTGCATCAGTTGCTGCACCAATGTTTTTTGTTTTTCCCACTGTGGCTGAAGGTACGCGAGATCGGCCAGAAGTTGGCTTTCACGCAGTGCCAGTTTTGCCAGACGCTGGTCGTGTTGCCCCTCTTTAAGCAGCGCATCACGTTCGGTATTCAGGTTGCTGAGCAGAGCATTGATATCTTCAATCTCTTTTGGACTGTGAGATTGGGAAACTGCCACGCGGGCGCATGCCGTATCAAGCAGGCTGATGGATTTATCCGGCATTTGCCGTCCGGCAATGTAACGGTTGGAGAGTGTAACAGCAGCATGAATCGCGCTTTCCAGGATCAACACGCCGTGGTGGCGAGACATGGCAGGAGCGATGGCACGTAACATGGCGGTGGCGCTATCGATATTGGGTTCGGCTACCTGTACCAGTTGGAAGCGGCGGGCCAGCGCAGCGTCTTTTTCGACGTACTTTTTATATTCCGCCCAGGTAGTGGCGGCCACTACGCGCAATTCGCCGCGAGCAAGTGCAGGTTTAAGGAGATTGGCGGCGTCGTTTTGCCCCGCCTGACCGCCTGCGCCAATCAGCGTATGGGCTTCGTCGATAAACAGAATAATAGGCTGCGCTGCGCTGGCGATCTCTTTCATCAACGCCTGAAGACGATTTTCAAACTCACCTTTTACACTTGCGCCCGCCTGGAGCAGGCCCAGATCCAGCGTCAGTACTTCCATCGGTTTTAAAACGTCCGGTACATTACCGGCAGCGATACGCAGGGCCAAACCTTCAACCAGTGCGGTTTTCCCCACACCTGGTTCGCCAGTCAGAATGGGGTTGTTCTGGCGACGACGGAGCAGGATGTCGATCATCTGACGAATTTCAGCTTCGCGCCCCAGTACCGGATCCAGTTCGCCTTTGCGGGCCTGGGCGCTCAGGTTACGGGTAAATTTGCCAAGTGCAGTATTGCCCATCTCCGCAGGAGAACTGGAAGCATTGGCCGTGGTCTGGCAGGCGTTATGCAGCAGATGTTCAGCCGTATCTCGGGAACAACTCAGGGCTTCGCGCACGCCGCTGGGTAAATCTGGGGCAGTATTTTCATCGAGCAGACAGGCCAGCAGAACCGGAGGTGCGAGATGTGATTGCCCCCAATTGGCACTGGCGTGAAGCCAGGCTTTTTCCAACCACCGAACCAGGCCGGTGGAGAACACCGGAGCACGGCTGTTGCCGCTGCGTAAGGTGTTCAGTGTTTGTTGCGTGGCGTTAAGCAGTGCATCCGGTTTCAGGCCTGCGCCTAAACTGAGGGTTTCCATCAGGTCGCTATGATTAACTATCACGGCCAGTAAGAGATGCTCAACATCGACCTCATGATGGGTGCGCGAAACGGCCTGGCTGACAGCGGTATCCAGACATACCCGGCTTTCGCGGGTAAGTTTGTCAACGATGTGTTTTAAGTAACTGCTCATAAAGATCCCTTTCAATAAGTTACCGGCACTCTGCCGCATTTTCTGGAAGTTCAGCGAGGCGCCCTCGCAGGGCAGCTGAAGGTTGTTGGTTGATTTTTTGCTCTTCAAGGGCCTGTTTTTGTTCTTTAAGGGTGCTGAGTTGCTCATCTAAATATAGCCACTCGCCCCAGGCGTTTTGCAGAAGCTGTTGGTCGGAAATCTTAAAGCGAACCAGCACATGCTTGATGTTTAACTCCGCCAGTAAATCGGCGTTGTCCTCAAAATCCCGGGCGTTGAGCAGTGCTTCGCCACGGATAAACTGTTGAAGGAAATCAGGCCAGGCGTTATTACCTTCGAAGCGGTAGGTCGCGTTAAAATTGGGGAACTTGACCTCCAGTTTGACGTTTTGGCACTGGCCTGGGTGCCAGATGAACTGCGCCTGTTCGGCAAAGTTCATACTGTCGAGGACTTGAGTGCCGGTTGTGCATTCCAGTGTCAAACGCTCGCCGATCGGGATTAAGCGTGCACCTTCTGCAATGGTGGCCGGTCCGCTCACGATGCTGATGTTATAAGCTTTGGTTTCCAGCGTTTTTTGCTGCTGGGTGATCTGCCCGATCTGGTCGTTAAGGGTCGTGAGTCGATCCTCGCTCTGCGTATTCTGATGCACCGGCGAATCCAATACGTCTTCTGGGTTGAGCATATGACGAGCCAGACTCAGAAACTCTTCAGTCAGAGGTAAGGTTTGTCCGTGGAATTCACCGGCTTGCGGCCCCAGATCGCTGACTGTTAGCAGCCCTTTAGCCGGACCACGCACAAAATCAGCGAGGTATTGCCAGGCCAGCGTTTGTTGGGTGTCATAGTCCTGTTCTGCGGCATTTTTACGCATTGGCCACATGACTTTGCTTTGCCACTGGTCGTTAAGCCAACAGCCGGAGCGAGCCACGGCGTGGGCGAGCAGCGAGCTGGCGTCGCTTTGATACAGCGACCAGACCGCTTCAACGCCGATCTCCTGACTGCGTGGTTCCAGCGCTTTGTGCAATTGGTCAAAACTGGCGAACAGCGTGACCAATGGATTGATGGCCTTAGCCTCCGCCTGCGGGGCGAAAAGCCCCTCGGTGAGCGCAGGGCTAAGTACTGCCTGGTTAAGCGCCTTGCTGGCAGCAGCATTGAGCGAGGTCTGCCACTTCAGCCATGCGTTAGGTTGCGGTGCAAGATTATGGGCCAGAGCGATTGATTTCCCACCCTGTAACCATTTTATAAACCCGCTACGCAGTTTTGCATCCACTTGCTGCATCTTCTGTAGAGCAGGGTTCTCTGCGGCCTGAGACGGGAGTTTTTGTAGCCGACGTAGTTCGCTCAACCAGGGCTGGGTGCTTTGGTCCGGGATGTTGTCGAGTTCGAAGGCGATACGTTGAGCGAATTTCATCGCCGGGCTTTGCCCTTGGCTCAGGGCGATAAGTTGGTTTTGCGGCAAAGATTGAGGTTTTTTGTCCTGGAGCCAAGGGGTTACGTCCAGCAGCAGTTGACGCCATGCGTTCTGGCGTTGGGCTGGTAGGGTCTGCATAAAGTTTTGCAACAATGGTTCTGGTTGCGTTTTGTTATTCGCCTGGTTTATCAGGGCAACCCATTCGCTAATTTGCAGCTCGCCTTGCCGTGTCCAGATACCCGAAAGTGAGACCACGCCCAAGGCCTGTGGCCAGAAATCGCTGTCCTGAATCGCTGGCAGGGAATCAACCGGTGCAGTAAGCCACGCCAGTGTCTGATCATAATTAATGAGGGTCGACAGCAGGCCATGAAGTGCCGCGAGCTGGTCAGCACCCGCAGGTTGTTGCATCACCCAGCGGTCAAGGGCCAGCAGAGTGTGCGGGGATGACCCAGGATCGCCTGCATTAAGGCGCAGTGCGTCAGGTGTCATCGGCTGCAGACTGAGTGCTTCAAGGGTGGCACCATCGCGCATACTTTGCCGGGTAGTAATGGTTTGCGCGAGATCGAGTACCATCTGGCGCTGAGTCTGTGTCGGGGCCGTGACGAATTGTTGCAGATAAGCCATAGACATCTGCTCGCTGTTGCTCGGGCGCGGCGGAAGCTTCGCCCTCAACTGTTGTTCAATCTGTCGATGTTGTTGGTTTAGCACCGGGGAGAACGGCAGGTAGAGCAGGGGAGAGTCACGATGACTTTCGTTCTTCATCAGCAAATCAGCCAATTCTGTCGGGGTAAGGCTGGCTGTGTCACGTTGCATCAAGGCAGCACTTTTCACTGCGCTATACCCCAGCACTCCTACGCAACCCAGCAACAGCAGACTGCCGAACACAACGCGCAGCCTTTTATTGTACTGCCAAAGTACTTCGCGGGAGGTGCTGAAAGCCGGGAGGTGGTGCATCAGCAAATCGTGAACGAAGTAAGCGGTGCGGCGACTTTTGTTTTTATCCTGTTGTTCGCTGGCGGTAAACCACACGCCGCCGAGTGAGGTGCGGGTGAAGTAGGCGTTAGGTTCGCACAGGGATGCCAGGAATACTTGCAACGGTTTTTGCAGTCGGGTAAATGACTCTGGGAAATCGAGCAGGGCAGCATGCACATCCGGCGGCATTGGTGTGCCGGTCATGCTGAGGCGAGCGAGATCGAGGCCATTTTTCAGTGCCGTAAACAGTGGCAGCAGCGTGGAGGCATCTTTGCCGTCAATGTTGGGCGGCGTCTGCCAGTAATAACCCAAAACTTGCTGGCGCTGGGCGGTGGATAGCTGTTGCGCCCAAAGGCTGAATGCCGGGAATTTATCGCACTGCGTTATCGTGATGTAGAGCGGAAGTTGACGTTTGAGTTTACGCGTCAGGGGTTCGATTTGTGCACGGATTTTACGCGCTTTATCATGCAACGTGCTGACATCTTCATTCAGTAAATCGGTAATAGACAGGCAGATCATGACGCCCGACGGTGCTGGAATACGGGCGATCCAACCAACCAGTTTTCCCCATGCACGGTGGAAGGTGGGCGTGCCATTCAGAAAGTTGCTTGAGAGGTCAAGGAAGCAAACGTTGCGGAAAAACCACCAGCGTAAGGTATGTGTGTGCACAACGGTGCTGTCCTCTCCGTCGCTTGAGAACATCGGCAAGCCTGATCCAGCCAGCAACGATGTTTTACCACAGCGGTCGCCAAGCAGGATATACCATGGGATAGCAGGGCGTTTACGTTGAATGCGTTTGACCACCGCCGCACCGGTTTTCCAATAATCGAAAAGAACATATTCCCGGTGTGAGAGGCGAAATTTCTGGAAAAAACGGTTAACTTTTTTCTCTTTGATAAGCTGCGTCAGCCAGAGCAAAGCCCCCCACAGCATGACTCCTGCCACCAGTAGCCCAAGCCAGACCATAAAAATGGTAGGGGTACTCCAGTTAAGCCAAAGACCTGCGGTGCAACAAAAAAGTAACACCAGGCACAACAACAGCAGCCATCCGGCAAAAACGAATAATTTTTTCAGCATACGTTCTTATGAAAAATAATGGGTCTGAAGAAGGAAAAGGGCACCGTAAATCAACGCCAGACTCAGCACGGCCAGCCCAACGCGGCTCTTTGCTGACGCTGTAAGTGAGCGTTTTTTTATGTTGATCGGTGTTATCTGTGCATCGTTTGGCCACGCCTGCCAGTCTTCGGGCAGGGAGTACTGGCGTTGCTGCTCGATAAGCGAGGCGAGAGCCGAACGCTCCTGCCCGGAGCTGTATTTGCCGTGGAAGCCGCTTTGTAGACAGAACAGAAAAACCTGTCTTGCCTGCTGATGTTCTTCTTTTAAGTGGCTCAGTCGGGCGAAAAACGCCTCGCCGCCGATGGAGGTCTGAAAGTATTTGCGTTGGAGTAAATCGGCACGCCAGCTTTGCGCAAAGGGCTGACCAGAACACAGAACGGTTTCATCCAACCAGACTACGGTGGCGAAGAATGCCTGGTCCCGTTCAAAATCAGAAACATCCTGATACTCAGCTTCCTGCACCGCTTGTTCGAGTCGGGTGATGCAAAGCGTGCGGAAGCTGTCGTAATCTGCAAAAAGTTCAGGTTGATGCGCAAAATGCGCGGCCAGTTTGAATACCGGCAGGTAGCAGTCGAGCAATTTCATTGTGATGGCACCATGAATACCAGTTGCACCTGTAAATCTTCAGGTGCATCTGCCCAATAAAAAGCGATGTTTTGCTGCTGTTCAACGCTTTTCCATGCATCTTCATGCTGATTAAGCACAAAATAATAGGAGTCTTTTCGGTTTGGTACACCGCGTGGTGATGGATTTACCCAGTCCGAGGAAACACCGGGTAACGCATGCTGAATCAGCGCGCTGATCGACTCCTGCGCGGCGATTTTGAATTCTGCGCTTGCCGGGAAGCTGGCCTGCCAGGAAGTGAGTTTTTCCGAGCGAAGTAACAGCAGAACGCTGTTGGCCCGACGAGTGTTCATCGAGAGCAACTCGCCGCGATAGATCCCTTGGTCGTCGGGCTTAAGCGTGATGTAAGTGTTGTCTTCCAGCGCCAGGCCATTTAGCAGCGTGATAAGCGTTTTTTTCACACTGTTAAAGCTGTCGATCAAATGATAATGATCATAAGGCTGCAGTGATGGCCCACCGTCGAGCCACTCACCGGTAAACGAGCACATGTCGTTAAAGGAGGAGAGTTCACCCACCAGTTGTACCAACAGGCCGTAGATTAACCACGGGTGTATTGTGGGGGCCCGGCAGTAGTGGTCGAGCAACGGTATTACGCGGTTTAACGAGCGCATTGCCAGCAGTTGCGTGATGTCACCGGCACTTTTACTGCCTTGGGTTAAATGGTCCGGGCGTTTATATTCTTCAAGTTTATGGGCGCGGCTACTGAGTTCGGCGCAAAGGCCTTCAAGTATTTTATGCAGCGCCGGAGATCCTGCCAACGTGATCGCTGGAGGGCTGAAATGTTGATCGAGGATCACGCGATCATTGTCATAGCGGAGTTGCAGAAGCGGAAGGCATTCGCAATCTACTGCCGTTTCTTTCTCTTCTTCGCTCAGGATCCGCACGTTATAGGCGATGCGTGGCACGGCACTTTCTGGCCCATGGTGATAAACGTCTTTCATCACACCGTCTTCGGCGTGGTTTATCCAGCGACTGCTGTTGCCTGTGCTGACATTCGGGTGGCCCGGATCGAAACGACGCAGGGCAAGCCAAAGCGTGAAGGGTTTCTCGCGCTGCTTCCAGGCATCGCGAAACTGGCGTGACTCAATCAGGCAGTTTCCCGGATATTCCAGGTAATAACCGGAGGGAAGAATCAGGCGCAGGTGGTCGATTTTTAATGAAAAATCCAGCAGGGTCTCGTGATTGATGTCGCATTGGATCACGCCCATGTTCCACGGCTGTGCAAGCTGGCGCTGTTGTGCCAGCATATAGCTGTGATGCAAATCCACCGACTGGAAATGCTGCGGCTGAAGATAAAGCCCCGAGTACCAGTAAATCTGTTGTTGTTCTGGGTACATGCTATTTCACTTCCTGTGCTGGCGTGTTCTGAGATTGTCCGGGGCTGGCTGCAAGCTCGGCTTGCGTCTGGACGACCGGTTCGGGCTGCACTCCTTTAATCTGCGTGATGCTTTGGCTGCCGAGTGTGATGCTGAGCGTCAACGGTGCAAGTTCAGCAGACCATTTTTTAGTCCACCACCCTTCACTCCTGGTAGTGGCCGGGATGCTAAATAGCGTCATGTGCTGCTTTTTCGGAAACGGATAATACCCGGCGACAATCGCCACCTGGCGGGCGTTTTCGCTGCGGTCAATGTGCAGGGTGGTTTGCTGGCCGGGCATAGCGGCATATTTGTCGACTTTTAAGATATCGTCCTCGGCTCCAGCGCCGTTAAATAAGCTTTTTAATTGCGCCGGGTTGGACAGGACCTTATTCAGCGAGCTGGATTTTTGCGCCTGAATGATCAGCACGGTGCAGCTGTTGGCTATCTCATTCCAGGCATTCAGACCGGGTTCTGCCGTGATGTTGAGGGTGATGGCCCCTTGAGAAAATGGCGCGGCGACTTGGTCTATCGCCTGCTGTTCCGTTGACACGGTATTAGGTATATCGCTTGAGCAGCCGCCCAGCGCCATACCGGCGATTAACACGAGTAAGATTGTGCTTATGGATTTCACTCTTGATGTTGTCCTTTTAGCACATTGTTTATTTCACGCAGGCTGCTGTTGTCGGTCAACATCTCTTCGAGCCACTCAGTTAGCGTCATGTTGGCCCAGCGTGCTGCCCGCTCCATCAGGAACGGGACTGGGCTTGAAGGTTCGGTCTGGCGGAAGAAATGAGCAATCGACAACATCTGGCTGATGGCTAAATCTCGTGAGAGCGCTTGATTTCTGCTCGGGATCTCGCTGACCTCACTGACAGAAGGTTCGTCCACTGTGTCTGCAAGGTTCAGATTCATCATCTCGTTGCCGACAGGGATGGCGCGCTGCGTCAGACGTTGCAGGAAATCCGTAATGTCGCTAAGAGTTTGGTGAGTCTGTGCAAACAGGGCGTGTGGCTCTTCCTGGCTTAGCGAGAAATAGCAGGCTTCCAGTCGACCGAGTTGTTCTTGCAGCCGTCCGAGGGTATCGGCCAACTGGCTGATTTCTATCGATGAAAACCCGGAGACAAGTCTGTCGAAACTCTCCATCGTCAGATCGCCTTCTTTGGCAATCAACTCGTTGCGTGAATCCGGCCAGGTGCAGATTTTATGCTCGAAGGCTAAAACCTTTTTCCAGTGGGCCAATGCGGACTCTGGTTGCCTCATGAGAGGGCGACTGTGGAGTATCTGACTGATGTCACGATCGAGGCGGATGAGTTTGCCGTAGCGAAAAGTGGTGCCGTCCTCATCCAGCTCCGGCCAGCATTGAAACCAGAAACGGGTGATGAATTCGCTCAGAAAATGAAAGCCGACTTCCGTGCCCTCGATGCCTTGCAAATGCGTCAGGGCTTCGACAAACCAGCAGCCAACTTGCAGATCTTTGCTTTGCTGCGACAGCGCTGTTTCGCACAGTTTGCGCACTTTGTACCAGTCTGCGCGCCGTGGTTCGGCTACCGCCCATTCATCCTGCGGGAGATAGTCAGGATCGCTTTCCCGCGACTTGCGGATATCGTCATAGATTTGTTCATACTCAAGGTTGATGCCTGCCGGTTTTTCCGGGCTGATGGGCACTAAAAGAGCCGCTATTTCTGGCTGAATCACTGGCATGTTTTATCCAATAAGAACTTTAGGGCAGCCCGCGACGATCGTGCCGCCATGAGCACAACTGTCGCCCATGCGGGCTGCGGGTTTTTTGCCGATTAACACTTTGACGCTGCCCATCACAATGCTGTCTGGTGGGCCAACACAGACGGCCATCGAGCCGACGGTGGCGGCGGGCATTCCGCCAATCAATACCGTGGGTACGCCGGGCGGCAGAATGGGGCCGCCAACGTGGGGAATCGGTGGCAGCCCGGGGGCAACCATCGGGCAGACGTGCATGTCTGAAACACGAGCAGCGGGTTGTGCCATTACGCTTTCTCCTGATTATTCCACTGTGCCAGCAGATGCCTGGTGCCTTCCGCGGGGGTGTCAGTGTTGCGGGTTGCCAGCATCAGTAATACGCAGCGGCGCATCTCTGCGCTAAGGTGGGGCTCGGGATAGATCGGCTCCAGCCCTTCAGGGCTCATACTGCCTTCTGACCAGAAGAGTGACAGGGCGAGCGCACCCGCCGGCGTGTCGAAACCCAGAATTTCTGCGTGGTGAAATATCTGCCAGCGCAGTTTTTCATCGGGGTGCGTATTCCAGCGGTGCATTTCTGTAAGCAGCAGTGCGAAAGCGGGTGGCTCGATTTCACGCAAACGTTCTAGCAGCCAAAGGCTCAACGCACGAGGCGTGGCCTGTTGTACCCAGAGGGTAAGAACCTCTTCCCACTGCCCGGCTGCGACAAGCTGGAGCGCATCACTCTGCCAGTTTGCTGCCGGGGTGCTGCGGGGATAAGTGTATTCAGACATGGTGCCTCCTTAACCAATATTGATGATGCCGCCTTTAATTTGCGTCATGCCGCTGCCCTGCACTGTGGTCATCGCCCCTTTCAGCTCGGCGGTACCGGATCCTTCTATTTTGATCATCGTGCCGCTAATAGTGATGCCACTCGGCGAGATGGCGATTTTGTTAGAGCCGACTTTTAGCTCGATGGATTGGGTTGATTCGATGACGCAGGTTTTGTCAGTTTTGATTTTGCCACTGCCGCCCGTGGCGGTAAGGGTATAGTTACCGTTACTCAAGCTGGTGGTGACGTTGCCGGTGATTTTTTGCTCCATATCACCTTTATTAAGCGTAACCAGCAGGTTGCCTTGCTTCAGTACCAGGTTGTCGTTGCCTTTGGTGATTTCGGTGTCCCGGTTTGCGCCAACTTTGCTTTTTACTTCATGTGTGACTTCACTTATGACGTCATTTTTTACGGTCAGCAGCAGATCTTTTTGCGCGGTAATGGTCAGCTTTTCTTCACCTTTTTTGTCGTTAAAACTTAGACGATGACCCTCTTCCATACCGCCTTTACTGGTGCTGCGTGAAGCGAAGCCGGATTCGGTTTTCTCATCCGGTAAGGTGAACGGAAGTTTGTTTTGGCCGTTGTAAACCGAGCCGGTGACCAGCGGGTAGTCTGGATTACCTTGAATAAAGCTGATCAATACTTCACTGCCGATGCGCGGGATAAACTGCCCACCAAATTTGCTGCCTGTCCACGGCTGAGAGACGCGGACCCAACAGGAGCTGGTGTCGTCATTTTTGTTTTCGGTGTCCCACGGAAACTGAATTTTGATCCGCCCGGACTCGTCGGTATGGATCTCTTCAGAGGATGGGCCAACGACTTTAGCTATTAGTACACCCGCGATATCTGGCGGTGTGCGTGTGCAGGCTGCACGCCATTTCACGCTATTGCGCAGTGACTTGATCTCACAGCGGCAGTTGCCCGCGCTGCTGTCGAAATTATTTGTGGCTTCGATGTTAAGCGCATGAATACGATAGCTATCGCTGTCGGTTGGGTGGTCTGTCAGAGTGAATATCTCGCCGCAGGTTAGCCAGTGGGCGTTGACAGATGCCTCGTAAAACGTGGCGTTCGCCTCAAAGGCTTCCATGGCGTTTTTAGCTTTGCTTGTGAGCTGCGATCGCTCTACCAACGGTGTAATGTCGGTGAAACTTACCTGATCGATACTCTGGTTTTCTGATTTCGAGGTGTAATTATCGGCAATGCCTGCCGCCTGTTGCACGTTGTAGCCGGAAAGCGCAACTTCACCGGGAATAAGTACCGAGCTGGACGACCAGCTATCAATATTGCCGGGTGTCAGAGTTTGACCCTGATGATGCCAGAGAAGGCTGGCGGCTTTGGCGGTTGGATGGCTGGCAGGGTGGTCTGCCAGCACCATTTGGTGTTGATTTTCCTGATGTTTAAAGAAGTAGTAAATGCCCTCTTCTTCCAGCAGGCGGCAGATGAAATCGAAGTCTGACTCGCGGTACTGAATGCAATATTCACGGATCTGATAGGTGTTGTGGAGCTGCATATCAATCTGGTTGATACCGCGCTCGCCGAGCAGCTTGCTGACCAAATCTGGGACCGTTATGTTTTGCCAGACGCGCATCGAACGTCCCATATGCAACAGCGCAAAAGTGGGCTCCAGCCTGAGGATACATACCGCTTGGTCATCGGCATCCCGCTCGCGCAGGATATGGGTGACGACGCCGTGGATATAGCGCTGGGGCAAGTTGTTCAAACTGTCGCCAATCTGGCAGGAAACTTGTTTGCCGTGCAGCGCCGCTATCCCTTTTTCGTCAAGTTCAGTCAGAGAGCGCAGCTCAAAACAAAAAGGCGTAGAAACAGACTCCTTGCCTGTTAATGACAGCAGCAACAAATCGGCGGCGACGGACCCATTCCAGTGCAGAAAGTGATTTTTCTGCATCTCTTTTAGTTGTGCGGTTAATAGCATTCTTATCTTCCTTTTAAGAGGTGCACTTATGCGGTATAGGTCGGTAGGCAAACCTGGCGTAACTGCGAGGGGTCGCGGCGACCAAGGCAAATATCCAGTCCCAGTTGGCCTTCACCTAGCGGTATAGGGAGGCTGTTGTGGCTGCGGATACTGAGGTGAATCGTGAAGTCGAGCCCTGGCCCAACGTATTCTCGAATGCGCCCCCAAATCTCCGAATAAAACTTTCCTTGCGGGATGAAGTGCTGTGACTTGTCCTGTTCCATTGGTCCGAGAGTGACATCAAAATGGGACTGAACTTCCCAGCGCATGCTGCCAATCATGGGGGCTGTTTCCAGGGTCTGACCCGGTTTACCTAGCTGGCAATGCTCTATTTCATCTACGGTTTTCCAGCCGCCCGTAAAAGGCGTGATATGTGCAGGGACACCGTAGTAATGGCTGAGCCACACTTCCAGATTCACAAGCGATCGGACCGGCGATGAAAACAGATGGGCGTAGTTTTCCCCGCCAAACATCGACATTGAGGTTAATAACCCCGTCAGAGCCAAGGTTGCTTGCTGTAATGGCGGGTGTGTTTCTGATTCTGCGCTGGCGTAGAGGTGATTTTTTTGCCATGCGAGATAGTCCAGGCAATAAAGTCGGTGTCCGAACATATCCAGAAAGGCTTTTGCACTATGATCGCCATAGCGGTAATGGCGCTCAATCATCCATTCGCTGTAGACAGTGGGTAATGCGCCCATCGCACCGGTTAGCCCGTTTTGCCACAGCGTGACATTGAGCGGGTCTCCCTGTGTCTCCTGTTTTATGCTGGCAATTTGTCCGACCGGAGCTTCAAGGGAAAGCGTGGAGACGAGATGTAGTTTGCTATCCAGCATTTCAGAAGCGGCCGTTTTGCCGTCGCGCAACTTATATAGCAAGGTTCTGACTTGCTGGTAAAAATTAAATCGGCTAGTGATGCGCGTTAAATCCATGACAGTTTCCCAGCACGAACCGGCCAGGTGCGGCGGGTATATTCTTCGTGTTCAACAAGGGTTGTCACGCGGGTGAAGCTGTTAACTGGTGCGTAAAGCCCGAGGAAATGATCCAGGAAACAACACATCAGATAGTATTCCGGTTCGTTTAGCGCCTCATGGCTGAACGTTAGTGTCATGGCGATGCCGCGCGCCAGGGTCTGTGGGTCGTTTGCCATCAATCTTGCGGTGATCGGTTTAACCTCCAGATGCAGGATCATATTGATCATTCTGGTGATCGCCGGGAGATCGTTGAAGTTATACAGCATCAACGTTTCACGCAGGATCAGCACGCCTTGGCTGCCGCTTAACAGCATATGGTTAAGCGAGAGTTGAGAGATTAATCGCCAGCGCACAGCACTTTTTTCTGGCGGCAATGTGGGCCTTGTCGGGCGGTTCAGCGCGCTGATCTTCAGTCCTGCAAGCGGCAGGTCTGAATCAAAGTCTCCGTCAGGATGCCCGTTTTTCATCTGGTTTGGGATGGCGTGGTTAGTACACGTTAAGCTGAGAGTGATGATGTTGGCCTTTGGTGCCGCGGGTTTACTATTGCGGTTGGCAAAGGCGATAAAAATTTTGTGTTCGGTACCTGCTGCAGTCATGCTTTCACGCTGAAAACTTTGCCAATAAATACCCACGTCACCCTCAATACGCGAATGATCAATACCAAATAGCGGCTGGACAGGAAGCATCACGATATCGTTATCCTGCTTATTCTGGATAAAAACATGATTGATGGCCCAGACATCTATCTGCGTCTGTCGACGAATGTCCGGTATCACCGGGTACTCTGCCGTGTTTTCTGTCAGGGTTATGGGTTCTGCACGCTGTGGGAACAGATTGATGGCCGGAGTACAATTTAGCCTGAAGAACTGTGCATCAATGATTTGCGCCAACTTCTCCAGATGGTGGTTTAGGTGTGTACGGTTGAACATGACTTCAAGACTGAAGGTGGAATTAGCAGAGGCGCTGAAAGAGTCCGGTAACTGGATATCCAGAAAATAGAATTTTTGTGGGAAGAAGAAATAATCCTGTAGCAGGGCATGAATGGGGGCCACGCGTGGATCCTGCGTAATTAATCCATCCTGCTGCTTAAAACCTGCTGCGCCAATCGCTGTACTTTTTAGCGGATAGAGCGCCTCGCCCTGATGTAAATTCAGCTGATAAATTTCCGAGCACAGCAGGGTGTAAAGGATGTTCACTGCATTACTGGGGCCATGCAGAAACAGTCGCAGTGATTCACCCGCAACGGTAGCCCCGGACCAGACCTGAAAACTTAAGTGCAGATGCCAGCTAAGATCGTCTTCATCAAAGCGCAACTGAGTATGATGCACTGACAGTGGCAGCAGGGTTACGGGATAAACGGTCTGAAACTGGCAGACACCCTCTTTGATGTGACGAGATAATAGCGAAGCACCTGCCTCAATAATATTTTTATCCGTGATACCGCTGGTCTGCCGGTTCGGTTCAATAGACACGATGCAGGTTGACGGCATAGCCCGCAAAAACTGCGGAGCGATACTGGTGAGTAATGCTTCAGTTAGCTCAGGCATATCGTCGTCTAAACGCTGATGAATACGTGAGGTTAATAACGCAAAAGATTCAATAATTCTTTCTACGTGCGGGTCTTCGGATTCTCCGTCGATCATCCCCAAGCGGCGAGCGATCTTAGGGAAACGGCTGGCAAAAGCTTTACCGTGTTGTTTCAGAAAGGACAGTTCTTTCTGGTAATACGACAGCAGCTTATTCATTGAAATAAAACTTACCTGTGCAGTCGTCCCAGACCAGTTCAATCTTGATCGGCAACTCCTTATGCATGGCATTTATTTCAAACATGACGCTAGACGGATTATCCGTTCTGGTGATGACGTCTACCTCAGTTAACCGAGGTTCGAAGCGTTGCAAGGCGTTTTTTATCCGTTCTTCAATAACAATTTTTCGATGTTCAACTTCATGAATTTGTGAAACAGATTCGTCGATGCCGTAATTTAATATTGAAGCATTCACCAGTGGAATAGTTTCAATATGGGAAAAACGCGAACGTGAAGAAAAAAGCATCTTAAGCTCATTCAGCAGCCAGGTGCTTTTTTCTTCAGTCCGATAATCATCCTTTTCAATGCGCGGGTGGTTATCACTCAGGCGACATAATAATGATGGCATAGTATGTTCTTCTTCCAGGTAAAGCAGTGCTTGCGCACTGCTTTATTATGGCGATGTTATTTAAGTTTTTTGGTGGGAATGTCGAATTTAACTGGTCCGACTTTATCCAGAGCTGAATCATCCTTATTAGGGACGTTAAAGGTCACCTCAATTTCTTGTTCGACACTGAAGTTAAGGTTCAAAAACAGATGATCCCTCATTTCAAAATTCAGAGAATTGAGTCTGCAGTCGGTATAAACTGTACGCTGGATTTCATAATTCGCATTTAACTTGTTTGAACCACGATAAACCAAGGTGATATTTATTTTTTTGTAGCCGCGGCTTAAATATTTTTCGTACAGTGTACTGGTTTTTTCCGTCACCAGAATTGAGATGCTAGCGGAATCAAAGTAAGTTCCATCGGGACCGGAATAGGTAGACAAACTAACCGGTAAGTAACCTTCGTTCCATGATTTATAATCTGCTTCTTCACAGTTACCATCGACAGTATTACCGTCGATACTGATTTGTATGAACTGACAGTTTTCTAATTTTGACATTTTTTATTTCCCGATTTGTTGATAAAAGTTAAGCACTGGCTGCAGCAGGTAAATCTGCTACTAACCGTAACGACATACTCAATCCTTCCAACTGGAAGTGAGGTTTCAAATAGGCTATTGCGCGGTAAGTGCCAGGGAAACCAGGCACTTCGATGACTTCGATGCTTGCTTCACGCAGCGGGTAACGCGCTTTGGTTTCAGGACCTGCGTTATCCGAGGCGACCACGTATTGCATGATCCATTTCTGTAAATATTCTTCGCACTCGCTGCGTGACATAAAACTACCGACTTTGTCGCGCACAATGGACTTCAGATAGTGTGCAAAACGTGACGTAGCGAGGAGATATTGTAACTGGCTGGAAAGCCGTGCATTGGCGTTGGCTTGATCGGAACTATAAAGGGGCGGTTTGTTGACAGATTGCACGGCAAAGAATGCGGCGTAATCTGTACCTTTACAGTAAACCAGCGGGATAAAACCGAGGTCAGACAGCTCTTTCTCACGGCGATCGGAAACGGCGATTTGCGTTGGGCATTGCATCACACGCTCGCCGCTTTCAGAGACGTAGTTATAGGCTGGCAAGGCATTGACAAGACCACCACCTTCTACGCCACGAATGGAGGCACACCAGCCATACTCTTCGAAAGAGTCCACAATCCGGCCAGCTAATTCGTAGGCGGAGTTTATCCACAGATAGTCGGAGCCTACTTCGTTTTCCAGGATTTGTTCTTCAAAACCGAAGGTTTCCACCTGAATAGTTTTAGCCCCATAAGGCATACGGCCAAGCACCGCTGGCAGGGTCAGGCCGATGTAGCGGCTGTCGTCCGTCTGGCGGAATGAGCGCCAGCGCGCGTAATCCGTCGTGTCGAACATTTTCGCCAGATCACGTGGACGTGGCATGTCGGAGAAATCGTTCATCGACAGCATGCCCGGAGCAATAGCGCTCAGGAAGGGCGCATGAGCTGCGGCAGCAACATGAGATATTTGCTCCAGTAGATCAATATCCTGAGGAGTATTATCGAACTGAAAATCGCCTACAAAGGCGGAGAAAGGCACACCACCAAAAGTACCGTACTCGCTTTCGTATACGCATTTAAATAGCATCGACTGATCGAAATCGGACGCTGATTTAAAGTCTTTGATTAGATCGTTTTTTGTACATTGCAGTAGGCGAACCTGAGTATTTTCAGTTAAGCTTGTCTCAACCAATTTATGTAGGCCGCGCCATGATGATTCCTTTTTCTGGAATTCAGGTGCGTGCATGATCAGGCTAATCTGGTTTGAGAGCAGTTCATCAATGGCGGTAATTCGGTCTTCGATACTGCCAATAAGATCGCTTGAAACCACCACGGCCCCAGAAACCACTTCCGCAAGAAAGTTGTTCAACTGCGATTTCATACGCCCACGATCAGATTCACGGCGAATCGCCTGAGTGTTATCAATAATTTGATCTAGGTAATCTTCGCTAATAGCATACTCAGTTGTTGCATTCAGCGTTTGTTCAGCACTCATTCTTCGTCTCCTTTCGTTTCATCCAGGTTTAACGATGTGAGGTCCTGCTGCAGTAGCTCTGAAAGCTGCTCTTTTAAGCGTTCATTGCTGGCTGCACGGTTACGTAAATCACAGAGTTGTTCGCGCAGTTCAATAAGTTTTCGCAAGGGATCAACTTGACGAGCAATACTATCCGGCGAAAAATCTTCCATACTATTGAAGGTTAGCGACACGGCGAGATCACCGCTTTGCTCTGGTAAAACACTCTTTACGAGTAATTCAGCCTCAGGCTTCATTGACGACATAATTCTGTTAAAATTGTCTTTATCAATATTGAGGAATTTTCGTTCGCGCAGTGAATCGTTACTTTTTGTAAAATCACCCATCACGCCAATAACCAAAGGTAACTCTTTTACCGTTTGGGCATCGCCTATATCAACGTCATAAGTGATCTGTACGCGAGGTGGTCTTGCTTTATCTAATTTATGCTGTGTGTTACTCATATGCTCATCCGACAATATGTGACCAATGTTATAACTCAAGTGAATGGTTGCTATAACGTACCGATATTTCAGTGGTCGTAATCAATGTGTTTATCTGGGTAATCCAGCACTGAGCAACGCACTGTTCTTAATACCCTCCAATGAGCGACACTCAACAAAGGAAATAATTGAGAGCTTTCACTATAAAAGTTATTAGTTCTCAAGATTTCTCTTGTGCTCTCAACTCGATGTAGGGCCTATATGTGGAGTTTGATTAACTGATGTATGATTGTTTGATATATAATTAAGGCGTGCACACTAACATGAACAACAAACTAATATCCAACTTTTTATCGATTGAAGTAAAATTAATTTGATGTTTTGTTTTTTTAATTCACGCGGCAAATGATAATCATTGTGTTTATATCGAATATTTATTGCTTTACGTGAGTTTTAATACATTCAGAGTAATAATAATGTCACGGTAGGAATTATAAAAATATATTTTTGGATGGCCTGAAGTCTGCTATTTTTATTTTTCAATATTCATTCGTGATGATAATAATCATGTAACCCTTAGTTTTTCCTCACTGAATTATAGCTTGGAAAGCCGAGTCCTCATTATCAATGATTATTGTGTTAGCCTGATGAACGAGTGTTTTTGGTATATTATCAGGCTAGTCAATTCAAGTTGTTTTATTATTAAGTACATAAATGCCTACGCACTAGACAGCAGATAATAATGAACAACACACCAGGGTGTCATGAGATGCCAGAAGCAAGATCCTTAAATTTCGCATGACCTGATCCTACCCCTAAATCCAGATGTTGGCTGGACTTAAATCGGGGAAAGGATCAGCGTTATTTTAGTTATATGCTCAGTAGTTATATGGGGCCATATAGCGAAAGGTATATCTAAAAATGCCGGCTGTATATAGGCCCAACCAGTAGGTCATCGACAATAAAAAAGCCGCAAACCCTTGCGGGCTGCGGCTTTCTTTGCGGTAACGGTCTTATCTGGTAATAACCGAAACCTTGTTTGGGCTGGGGTCCCTGTAATTTGTCTTATATACAAATGATTTCAATGGTTATTTTTGTTTTACTTTTAGCTAAGGGTTCAATAAAGGGTCCCAAAAGACAGCGTAAGCAGAGATTTAACGTATTCCAGATCTAAAATCTTCGATATTGCTGATGTTGAGGAGTTGAACTCAGGCCGCAAAATCTATCAGGTTCTGAGGCAGTTTATCAGAGCCTCAGTGGTGAATATTTTACTTCGAACCAAGCCTTCCCTAAGTGCTAAGCAATAACTACAGAGTGAAATAGTGCAGAATTAAACCTGAATGGACTTAACTTGCTGATTAAATGGATGATATTAAAAATCTTCAGATAGGGCGGAATAATAGCACTTTTTGCAAAAGTGTCTCAAAGCCCATGCCAGCGGGCTTAAAATAGCCTCCTCATAAAACTGACTAAAAAATAATCACCCATTGATCAATTCGTGCTTTTTGAGAGTTGATCGTCATACGCGATCTGAAGATACTGCACCCATCAAAACAACGATGGAGAAATATATGACCGAAAGAAAAAGATTTATTCGCCTACCCGAAGTGCTTGAAAGAACCGGATTGTGCAAAGCTTGGATTTACCGATTGATCAGACGTGGTGAATTCCCTGCTCCTATAAAGCTGGGCGAAAGAGCAATAGCTTTCATTGAAAGCGAAGTAGATGAGTGGATTGATCAAATGATTCACTTATCAAGAAATACAGCAGCGTGATTAACATAAATAAAAGAGAGGTTTTATATGAAAACAAATATTGAAAAATGTGCAAAGAAAATGGATTCATTTGATTGGGGAACGTTAGATATTCTTGAAGAATATTTATACAATGATTGGTTGCTCGAGCGCTATGATAAAGGCCGTTTTTACAGCATACTCGATATCTTTAAAAAAGGTAATCCTGAAACTCAGGAAGCATTAAAGCATTACGTTATTTTTAGAAAGAGGAAGATTCAAGCAGAGGATTCGTAAGATTGTATCTTGATATGGGAAAATTTTTTAAAATAAGTTCCAAAGCATTTAGGACTATATATGGGAAATATACTAAATGAAAAATAGCATAAGCCACTATCGTGGCTTACATTATTTCTTCTGCAATGACAAATATCTTCTGTAATAAGCGATTGCGCTATGCTCTGTTGTTTTCATTCTCTCAGCAACTTCTTTCCACTTCAAACCAGTCGATCTCAAATTAAACGCAAGGCTTCTTTTTTCTCTGGCTTGCCTTTCGTAATCTTCACGGGGAATGCCATAATATTTAATGACAGTTGAACGTGATACCCCAGCAGCGATCGCTAAATCTTTAGCTTTTATTTTCTTACCATCAATGATCATATTAATATCTCCAATGCTTTTTCTAATCTAACTTTAGCTTTTGTATTTTTCTTCTTTCCTGTATTTTGTTTTCCACGTTTTGATTGAATAAATGAAAATTGTTCTTGTGAAAAATTTCTCCACGTCCATTTGCAGATGCTCTTGCAGACTTGCTTTATTTCATTGTGTGATAATGGTTCCGTTGGATTACAATGATTATTCAGCATAGTTGCCATCGAAAACATAGCGTGATAAAAATCATCATATGTCTTATTGGATTTATATTTCAAAACATCTTTATAGGCTATTTTTCTAAGATCCTCAAATAAATTAACATTACGGCCTAATCCATATATATCATCCTTCGATTTACCTTTTGTTTTGAGTGTATCAGGAACAAACTCTGCTAAATAATGTAAATCGTATGCTGTAGTATCTGTCCACGTCGTGCGCCATTCATGAGTATTTAATGGATTTTTCATTAAAATATCTGCATACGCCCTGTCAGCATTTAATCTTTCTGTAAAGCCACATTGAACAAATGATGCCAGCTTTAAAGGTTTTATTCTTGCCGAGTCTGTTTTCAGAACTGGACTCTTTAGGGCATAGAGCAAATGTGCATGACCATTTTTTGTATTCTGTATTATCGTGTTGGGTTTCGGTAAACCTACAACATCCCATGCAATTGCACCATTGTCATGGTCTATGTCGAAAACAAAACCATTCACAAAAGATCTGTTATTAAATCCTATGTATTTTTTTAATAACGCACTTTCTTTTGGAGTTCTATATACACCATCGTTGAAGTCATCGCAGCATAAAGCATATTTTTGTATTTGACTTTTATAGGTTTCCATATTATATATTTTATCTTCAAACAACATTCTCACCTTCCTTTAAATACTCCTTTTTGCAATGGTTTGCCGACTATCAAGACAGGAGTTTTATTTTTATGTTTATGTCCATAAACAAATAAATAATATATTTGAAGTTTTTGTCAAGTGACTTAATTAACCATATCAGATATTATGTATTTATTTGGTGATTTTCATTGGAAGGAAGTTTTGATATATAAGCCAAGGATGGATTCGTATCAATGATACTGAAAGATAAAAAAGTGAGCAAGTCAATCAAATATAAGATCACGCATCGAAAATTTTTTATAAAAAATAAAACTAGGCTTAAAAAATATATAAAAGAAGTTAGATGTTATCCAACTTCTTTTTATATTATTTAAAGTGAATTAATCCAACAATCCTTTCGAAACCTTACTCGCTGTTTGACTGAAATTATATCGGTCAACAACACTCCCCTTAAACCAAACATCTAACGAATTCATATGCGCGGTGCTGCTGTTTTTCAGCAAGGCTAGACCGGGAATGTAATTAGATATCTGTGTCTCGCCTGACATGCTGGAATAAGACCACATTTCCTGACCGTCGGTGGAGGCGCGCGTCTGAGGCTCACCGAATGTATTTAAAATTTCCTGCTGTGTCGTTTTCCCTTTAACTATCTTTGAGCCTAAAGTCTGTTGTGTTTCGTCTTTAATTGATTTATTACCATACACTGTGCAAGCACTAAGAGGTAAAATCACAAGTGCTACGATAAGTAATTTTTTCATCATAACTCCATAGTTATATATCATTCATGATAGAAAGGATGTAAATACTGACTAAAAAACAGTTTGATTAAAGATAATAATCCAACGCTCACAAATATCATGATTAGAAGATGATGTTTTGTTTTTCAGCGGAAGATTAACTTTCCATGTGGGATTTTTAATATCATCAGTAAAAATGTTCATCCCAGAACGCTGATTAGCCAAAAGTTTCTCATTACTATTAGCTCCAGCAGCATTTATCATTGAATTTAGATTATTACCAGTGCTGTAAACTTTCCCTGCCACATGAAGTGTGTAGTTTATTTCTCTTATGTTATCATATGAATAAGTCGAATCTTTACCTTTATCTTTATTGAATAATCGAACAGTGCGTTTTTTAGTATCAATAATAATACCTGTGTTTTGACACTCATATGAAAGAATATCTTCTTCTAATACCTCGTTGTATGTGTTCAGGTGCTTTCTCATTTTAGGATCAAAATAAAAAACTCTGCTGATAATAAAAATTATCAGAGCAGCCCCCATCAAAATAGCAAATTCCTGCATGTTGATTGTCTCCTTACCATTAAGATAAATATAAGTAAAAATATGCACTTAAGCTTACTTTTTGCGAAGCAATCATACCACGGAGTAAGCTTTGCTCAAGAAAAATGATCGTTATTACAGATCAATAAATTACTATTGATAGTTATTTCCGATTGAAATTGAATTATCGATCGGTATTTCAATTGTTTATATCGATCGATATGTAATCTTTGATAGTTTTTAACTATGATGAGGTCATGCTTTGATCGGTACAAACGATATGACGTAATGAATAAATGGACGACAGCAACAGCAGGAAAGCAAGTTTCCTACTGTTCTGTCGCCGCCTGTCAAACCAACCGCTCTTAAAATCTGACTACCCAGTGGCCACTAACTTTCCCAGATTTCACACAGCACACTGTCACTTGATAAACTGCATACGTCTTTTACGATACATAGCGAGATGTTCGATGATTTCTCGCTCCATCGGACTTAGATCATGCAAAATTTCATAAGCTAGCACTTGCAGACTATTCATTTTTTCTTTCTCAGTAGGCAATGACGAAAAACCGGCTACGTAGCTTTGCACTATGTCTAAGTGATCAACATCATTTAAATCAAATATTCTTTACTCAATATCTCTAAACATTTGCGGTTCCCTATTATTTATTTTGGCTTTTTTCTAACTTTTAACATTATATTTTATGTAGCCGCTATTGACTCTTTTTATATATGAGTTATTTATTTAAATATGAGTTCAGCTTTATTTTTTGTTTTTTGGAAACTGAGGCAAGGAGTAATAGCGTATCCGCTATTCCTTCCCCAATCTTCGATTGGCCCTATCTCGCTTTGCTCGTAGGGTTGAAAAAGATCTACCCTTCCGCCTATTCCCCTTGTCAAAGGGGAGGCGGTAAACCATACCGTTTTACAATGGATATTATAAATATATATAGGAGTATTTAACATGCATGAAGATTTTGAAAATTTCGATAGTAGGTTAACTGTTTATACAGATAAAGATTATTTCTTGGAAAGTAATGCTTTTTATTTCAATAAAGAACAATATAAAAGAGCATTAAAAATGTATTTGGATTTAAAGTCTATTTATGAAGATAAGCATAAAGCTATTAATGCTCTATACACTATTTTATGTCAAAGGTGTTTCCTTTACATAAAAGCAAACGCAGAATTAGATATTAATAGGGATAGTCTTTTAAATACATATGTTGAATATTTTGTTGGGCAAGGAGTAATAAAATCGATATGTGATTTTTCACATTATAAGGACAAGTATGAACAATATAATGAACTTACTCATCTTTATTCAGGAGAAATATTATGATGATTGTATCAGTGGTAATAATGCTTATTTGTATTACGATTGGTGGTTTTATGATTAGAAGTTGCATGGGAAAAAGAGATTCATCAGAAGAAATAAAAAAATCAATATCTGATGTTAAACAAATAATAAACCAAAAAGAATCGTTGAAATATAAGAATAAAATTAAAAGAGAGATTGTTTAAAAATGGGATTAGAGAAAAAAATTGTCAAACAAATGACAAGAGAAATGAAACTTAAAGTATTAGCAAGATACTTTTATGCAATAGATGATCAGAATAGTATTTATTTTGATGATTTACCAATCGACAACGAAGAAATTATATTTTGTCACTTTGTAGCACATAGATGCATTGAAGATAAAAAAGCTGATGATCTATTAAAATCTTTAATATCAACTGCTGATATAATTTTCATTAAAATAGTTGAACGTGTTGCTTTTGGAGTTAGATAAATGGATACAGAAAGAAACAGAGGCAGAATAAATTTAAATATTGATGAACGCAGAGATATATCTATACAGTTTCGAGTAAACAAAGCAGAGTTTGAATATTTAAAAGAACTTGTTGTCTCGTCAGGCCTCGAAAGAGGCCACTATATCAGGAAAGAAATTTTAAATTCTGTTCCAGTAGTTAAAAGGAAAATGCCAGAAGTGAATCAAAAAACTTATCTTCAACTTTCGGCGTTAGGTAATAATTTAAACCAAGTAGCAAAGAAGCTTAACTCTAATGAAGATTTTGATGATATTAAAGTATCTGAAACAAATTTTTTAATAAAGCAGGTAAGTAATAGACTGATAGAAATACAGAAGGATTTATAAAAATGAAAGGGAACGTAGGTAAGCATGGGAAGTCATTTAAAAATAGAGTCAAATATATTCTTAAAGATGATCACGATTTCATATGTAGTAATATGTCTAGCGATAAAGATAATATTAATGAGTTAACAAGTGAGTTTAGAGGCGTTTCTGAATTTAGACATGAAATAAATAAACCTGTCATTCATGCTTTTTTATCTTTGCCAAAAGGAGATAATCTTTCATCTGAAAAATGGGAGGAGATAGCAAAAGACTATTTAAAAGAAATGAATATTGATACAGATAAACATCAATATATTTGTGTGCGTCATCGAGATACAGATAAAGACCATATTCATATAGTAGCAAACAGAGTTGGCCTTGATGGTTCTATCTGGTATGGAAAACACGATGCATTAAAGACTATATCAGCCTGTGAGCGTTTAGAAGTGAAGCATAACCTAACGATTACTCAGGGGCTTAAAGGCTCTAAATCAGACGTTTCAATGCCTACCAAAGCAGAGATCGAGATGTCTTTGAGGACAGGTGAAAAACCAGCTCGTTTAGTGCTTCAAGCCTCACTACAAGTAGCTATGGCAAGAAAACCAGATCTTGAGACGTTCGTAGAACGTCTGCAGGCCGTAGGCATTGAACCAAGGTTCAATGTTGCCAGCACTGGCAACGTAGCAGGTTGTTCTTTCAGTGTGAATGATGTTGCATTTAAAGGCTCATCTCTTGGTAAAAAATTCAGTTGGAACACAATTAAACAGGCGGTTAAATATGACAAAGATAGAGATGATGAACTCGTTAGAAGCTTGTCAGCAAGAAAAACAGATGACGAAAATAATATTAGACGATCACCTATTGAATCAGATTTCAATGACAGTAGAGCCTCTGACAGAATCAATGATGATACTATCAGAGTCAGTGAGCATAGCATTAAGTCAGACTCAGCAGACATTAACAAGAGTGAACAACTCATTAGAAACAACAACAACAGCTTTAAATTCAGCGAAAAATACAATAGACCAACAAGCAAAAAATTTGGAAGATCAAAACAAAAAGCTATACAGATACTCAGTAGACTTAAAAAACAGCGCAGTAAAAAGTCAGACAGCATTAATAATAAAAGTAGCTTTAATAGTAGGAGTGATAAATCTGATAGCAGTTATATTAGTAGGATACTTGATCATGCAGAAACAGCTACAACAGCCACCAATAAGTTTAGACGCCAAAGCCGTGGCAACTTCAATAGTAGAGCAACTAAGATCGAAGAGATAAGAGAAATATATGGAGTAAAAAAAACAGTTATTCAGCCAAAAACCAAAGAAAAAATCATAAATGAAGAAATAAAGAAAAAACCAATTTATATAGTTGAGAATGAGATTAAATTTAAATCTAAGTTAAAAGAAAATCTGAAAAAAGAACAACCAAAACAACAAGCACCACAAATTGAAGAAGTTCTGCATTTAAAATCAAGAGGTTTGAAATCGCTATAAAAGAGGCTTTAAGCCTCTTTTATACTACTTATTTCTGTCTACATATAAACTGTACTTTAGTTTATCTCTAAAGATAATTGATGTGTGTTATGATGTCCTTGCTGGCTTGTTTGTTGAGATAGTTCCTTTTTGACTACTTCAGCTACAACCTGAGCTAATTTGCAAGGCACGGCATTACCGATTTGACTAAATACTTTTGATTGAGGACCAATGAAAATATAATCATCAGGGAATGTTTGTAGTATGATGGCTTCATCAATCGTCAATCTTCTTAATCTTTTTGGTGCATCCCCATATTCCGCTTTTTTTGTCCCTTCCATTAAAGCCTTATGATGTTCTTCCACCCAGCTTGGCAAATCGTCATATAAATGCCCTTCATCAATTATGGGGGTTCTGTTTCCACCCATACTTGCAGGTAATGTGCTTGACCATGCATCAGGATTCAGAGGTCTTCCCTGACCATTAAAAAGCATACCGGCATATGGAGACTTTCTTAGCACTGGCTTTTCAGCAAGGGTGATTTTAGCCTTGGTTATTTTTGAGTTTTTTTCACTACCTACTGGACCAAGATGCATAATAGCTTCACGTAAAGATATTGCTTTCTCTTTTTTGTATTCAAAGTCTGAGTAAGTTATTTGTTTATTTTTACCAAATAATCCTATGATAAAAACACGTTCTCTGGATTGGGGAACACCAAAGTCTTTTGCATTGAGAATTACCATTGAAAGTGTATATCCCAATACTGACATTCTTCTAAATATTTCTTCTCTGATACCTTTAAACTTTTCTAATGCTCCTAAAGCTTTGACATTTTCCATTATAAAAGCTTTGGGCATTACTCGCTCAATAACGTCGCAATATGAGAATACCAGTTTTGACCGGGGATCATTTGGATCCATTCTACCAGCAACGGAAAACCCTTGACACGGTGGCCCTCCGATTACCAAATCGACACCTTTGTGGGTGCCTATTGCATCAAGGTTTTGTTCTATATCCCCTTCATACAAAATCGTTTCTTTGTGATTTTCTCTATAGGTTTTGCATGCATATGGATCTAGTTCATTGGCTGCTACAATTTCAAAGCCTGCGTTTTGGACACCTACATCCATACCACCCGCACCACAAAAGAGAGATACTGCTTTCATAAAACCTCTTCAAAATATGTGAATTTCGAATATTTAAGATTTTATAGCATAATTTATTGATTATGAATACTAAAAAATCCATTCACAGCCCGGTCTATAGCGATTTGATTGACCGACTTGCAGAAGAGCGAAAGCGCCTTGGCCTATCTCAATTGGAGGTAGCGACTGCGCTTAATCTTACTCAAGCTGATATATCCAAATTAGAGCATAAAGAGCGGCGCTTAGACGTTTTAGAATTAAAGAAACTGTTAGAAGTTTATAGAGTGGGTGAAAATAAAAAACTCCGTGAAATAATAATCAATTTTTTCATTATGGATAAAAAATGAATGTTCAAACAAGAAACAACAAAGCGAAACAATTTATCTTAGATCAACTAACAACTGTAGCTCAACTAAACGAAAGTGATTTTGAAGATTTACCCGATTTTAATAAGTTGAAGTCTATCACTCAAGATTTAATTTATGTTAAGGCTATGGGGTTTAGAGGAATTGTTGCTACTGCTTTAACAGGTAAGTTTCTTGATGATAAATATGATTATTTGAATGATTTTTATAAATGTAATCCGCGATCTATATTCGAAAATGGTATATTTTACGCTTTTCAGGAAATGAAAATACCTTGTGGAAAATCAGATCCATTGAATGTGGCAAAAAATAATAATGTTTTAGACGAGAATTGGGCTAAGGGAAGAAGGCCTCAAAAAACAGCTATGGCGGCAGTTGATTTATTAAGAATCATTAGCCGTGAAGATGATGATGCCATCCGACAAAAAGTTGTCAATTATTTCTTTTTCCGTTTGTTATCTTATTCACAAGATTGTGGATCAGTAGTCATTCAAACTCTGAATGAAACTTTTCTTTCAAATCAGATTGTTGCTTCAAAATTGGTTGGCTTTACCCTTAATTACCCTGAGTCTGGCACAATACCGCAGTTTGTTATTTCGAAAATATTATCTTCTTTATATGAACAATCATCTATAAAAGTCATTGGTGGGGACGAAAGTGTTTTTGGAACCAACACTACTTCTAAAAAGCCTGCAGATATATGGCTCGAAGATGAAAGTGGGATATTAAATCTCTACGAGATAACAGTTAAGAAAGTCGATTATAAAAGGTTGGATGATAGCATCCAGTCGCTTGCTGATACTGACTCTCTGGAGAAACCAATTGTATTCATATGTCGAATGCCTGATGACATAAATACCTTGGATGGATATCAAGATGGTGTGCTAACTTATAAAAACAAGTCATTTAATTTTGTGGATATATCAGAATTCATAAGAAGCACCATTGCATTATTATCAGCAAGTCAAATTGAAATCCTTCTTTCTGATATAGAATCGTTTGTTGGATCATATTTAAGGCCTGTAAAAACTAAAAGTGGGTGGAATCAAATATTCGCCATTTAATATCAATTTTAAGTAAAGAGTAGGGGGCCTGCTCTTTACTTAATTTAGCTCATTATTCTTAAGCAGCAATAGCTTTATGCTTTTGGGCTTGAACGTAATCTCCCCACCACTGCATCAGCTCCATTCTTTCAGCAAGATACTCTGAACGATTGTAGGCGGCTATGATTTCATTGTTCTTGGTGTGAGCTAAGGCTGATTCAAGCACCTCGGTTCTGAATTTACCAGATTCTTCTGCAGCCGTTCTTGCAATAGAGCGCATTCCATGTGCTACCAGTTCACCACCGAATCCCATACGGATGATTGCAGCATTAGCTGTTTGTTCATGCATGTGATTAAGAGGAGCTTTGATACTGGGGAAAATCCACTCTCTATGACCACTGATTGGTTTCATTGACTCAAGGATACGCATGGCCTCTTTGCTCAGCGGAATCTTGTGAGGGCGCTTCATCTTCATAAATTCACCGGGAATGTTCCAGAATCGATTATCTTCGTCTACATCACTCCAACGAGCACGGACTGCTTCTCCCGGACGAACCCATGTAAGGAGCTGCCACTCAATTAGAAGACGTGTTTCGAGCCGTATAGAAGCGTTAGATATTGCAATCATGAACCGGGGGAGGTCATCTGGTGGTAAAGCAGGCATGTTTTGCTTTCTGGGTTTACTGAACCGATGGCCGAGATTATCAGCAGGATTAAACTCAATAAGCTCTTCTGTTGCAGCCCAACGGAAAATTTCATTCAGGCGGGAAATAATACGGCGCAGGGTTTCCAGCACACCTCGCTGCTCAATGGGGTCAAGGTGTTGTTTTAAGAGCTTTGGACGGATTTCTTTGATAGGGATATTGCCTAAACCGGGAAAGACATTTCGTTCGAGGCTTCGCCAGATGTCTTTTGCATGGTCTTGTGAGATACCAGAAGTCTTGACCTTCTCATCTAACCACTTCCTTGCAACAGCCTGTAGCGTGTGCTCAGCAGCATCCTTAAGAGCATTGGCCTTATCGTTGTTGTGAATCTGCGGATCGATACCATTTGCAAGCAATGACAAGTATTCATCACGTAAAGCTCGCGCCTTGGCAAGAGTTAGGTGAGGATAGGTTCCTAAGCTTATCTTAGTCCGCTTCTTGGTTACTGGCACAGCATACCTGAAATACCAGTTCTTCTTGCCACCATTTGGGAGTGGAGCTATTCGTAGCATTAAGCCATCGCCATCAAAGAGATTAATTTCTTTGCCTGCTGGCTTGGTATTTTTGATTTCAGTGTCAGTAAGTTTCTTAGCAATCTTTGCCATTTTAGGACCCTCGATTTTGGGACCCTTCATGATGGGTCCCAAAAAGGGTGCCATATCATGTAGCTTCTAGCAAATTTCAGTAGACCTCTATAGACGTAAAAAAGCCCGCAAGGCTGGTTCCATGCGGGCTTAGTAGACTCTAGTAGACGTCATTTTACTAAAAAGTGGTGGAGCTGGGGGGATTTGAACCCCCGTCCGAAATTACTACACCGTCGGCACTACATGCTTAGTCTAGTCTTTACATTCGCCGGTTAGCTGCGGACAGACACGCTACTAACAAACTATCCTGATTGGGTTTAACGCTTTCACCCCAGGCAAGGTGTCCGCGCGATCTCTTTTAGGTTTGACCTCTCTTGATCCCCGTCCTAAGAGCGGAGGCTAGGGAGAGAGGGCTCTAAGCAGGTTATTAAGCTGCTAGTGCGTAGTTTTCGTCGTTTGCAACTATTTTTTTGCGGCTTTTTACGAGGCAAACCGCCCCTCGGCATGCTCCTTGGGCTTCGCAAATCCCGTCGAATCCAGAATCAGCCCCAAGTACTATTTAACACTATATCAGAAAATAGGTACGCTAAGCCAGTAGCTTAGCGGTTTGAGTTCTTCATGATTCGCGCTTTGTCTACTTGCCATTCTCGATCTTTGATGTTGTCCCGCTTGTCGTGTTCTTTCTTACCCTTAGCCAGACCAATTTTGACTTTGCTCCAGGCATTTTTCCAATACATGGAGAGGGCGACAACGGTGTAGCCATCACGGCTCACTTTGCCAAACAACGTTTCAAGTTCACGTTTGTTAAGCAATAATTTTCGGGTGCGCGTCGGGTCACAGACCACGTGGCTGGATGCGACACTTAAAGGCTGAATAGTTGCACCAAACAGGAAGGCTTCCCCATCTCTGAAGGTGACGTAGCTGTCCGTGATGTTGGCTTTACCAGCGCGCATCGATTTGACTTCCCAACCTTGCAAAGCAAGCCCCGCCTCGAACTCTTCTTCAATGAAGTATTCATGGCGAGCGCGTTTGTTCATCGCAATGGTTGCGGAACCGGGTTTATGTGCTTTTTTATTTGTCATAGTGATACTTATTATACTGTAAGCGTTGGCGAATGAAATCCCCACCGGTCTACAGCCGGAGGATTTTGGCCATTGTTGCTATAGCGGCCAGGTAGTTTTTTGTCTCAAGGTGGATAAATGGTATGATTTGTACGATTTATGACACCTGGAAAATGATATGCCACAGATAAGTCGTTCTGCGCTTGTGCCGTTCAGCGTGGAGCAGATGTACAATTTAGTAAACGATGTCGATGCTTATCCGCAATTTTTGCCGGGTTGTACCGGTAGCCGCATTTTAGAACAAAGCCCCGAGTCAATGATTGCTGCAGTGGATGTTTCCAAAGCGGGTATCAGCAAAACGTTCACAACTCGAAATACGCTGATCAATAATCAACGCATTGATATGCAACTGGTTGATGGGCCATTTCGTAAGTTGATGGGCGGCTGGAATTTCATCGCGCTCAGCCCCGAGGCCTGTAAGGTCGAACTTAATCTGGATTTCGAATTTACCAATAAATTGATTGAACTGGCATTCGGTAAGATTTTCAAAGAGCTGGCCGGTAGCATGGTGCAGGCTTTCACTGTGCGCGCCAAAGAGGTTTACAGTGTCTGAGATCTGCGTCGAGGTAGTTTATGCGTTGCCTGAACGTCAGTATCTGCGCACGGTCAAGCTGGAATCAGGCAGTACGGTAGAACAGGCTATTATGGCCTCAGGCCTGCTGGAGTTACGAAAGGACATTGATCTTAAAAGTAACAAGGTTGGCGTTTATAGCCGCCCTGTGAAACTCACAGACATTCTTGATGATGGCGATCGTATTGAAATTTACCGCCCACTAATTGCTGACCCCAAAGAACTCCGGCGATTGCGTGCAGAACGCTCCAAAAACTAAGGCGCCTTGAGCGCCTTAGTTTTTACCCTGAGGATGAGTGCTGGCGACTAATTGCCATTACTCTCTGACGGGGAAATTAATTCTTACTGTCTAATTTAGGTTTGTTATCAATGTTAGTTAACGTACCCGCTTCGTTGAAGGTCAGCGTCAGTGTCTGCTGTTTTACGCCTTCATGGCCCGGCTGTTCGCGGAAAACATAGTACCAGGTGTTATTGCCGAATGGGTCATCCAGCATCGGTGTGCCAAGAACATAAGCAACTTGTTGCTTGGTCATACCGGTATGAATTTTTTGTACATCAGCAGGAGAGAGATAGTTCCCCTGATTGATGTCAGGCCGATAAACCACCTTTTCCAGTGTGGAACAGCCCGCAGTCAGCATTACAAGAGTTACTGCGGCGGCAGTTAGCGTTTTACAGCGCATAGTCATTACATTCCTTTAGGGCATAAGATGCCGATGATAATAGACCTTTCATCAGTTTGAAACCTTTGCGGGGCACCTGTATGACCGCATAAATGTAAAAAAGTTGAGCTTTTCACGCTGCCAGCAGTTCTTTTGCGTTCGCCAACGTATTACGCGTCACTTCGCTACCCCCCAGCAGACGGGCCAGTTCCTGCAATCTGGCCTTTTTATCGAGCCGGTTGATCTGTGTTTCTGTTACTTCGCCATCGGTCTCTTTGCTGACAAAATAATGTTGATGACCACAGCCAGCAACCTGAGGTAAATGCGTTACGCACATAACCTGAGTTGATTCGCCTAACTGGCGTAGCAGTTTGCCGACAATGGCAGCTGTAGGACCGCTGATACCTACGTCCACCTCATCAAAAATAAGCGCCGGGGTTTCCATTTTCTGCGCGGTGATAACCTGGATCGCCAGAGCAATACGAGAAAGCTCGCCGCCTGAGGCCACTTTAGCCAATGCCTGCAACGGTTGTCCGGGGTTAGTGGTCACCTGGAACTCCAGACGGTCAGCGCCTTCCTGACTCAGGTGTTCAGGGACAAACTGAACCTGAATTTTGAATTTACCGTGTGGCATGGAGAGCGCCTGCATACTGTCGGTAATAAGTCGCGTAAGTTCATCAGCAAAGAACTGTCGTTTCTTATGGAGTTCTTCGGCAATCTTGAGTGCCTGAAGATAGTGTAGATTGACCGTTTCGCTCAGTTCAGCCTGATTGATTTCGTGATCATCCAGTACCTGCTGCTCTTCAAGCAACTGACGATGTAATTCCGGCAGATCTTCTGCACTGACATGGTGTTTTTTCGCCAGGCTTAGCTGGCGTGAGAGCCGCTGCTCCAACTCGAATAGACGATTTGGGTCCATCTCAAGACGCTCGCTGTAATGGCGCAGTTCATCGCTCGCTTCGCTGATTTGAATCGATGCATCATCAAGCATGGTGATCAGATCGTTAATTTTGCTGTCAAGTTCGGCCAGTTCGGCCAGTTGGTTTTTTGCGGTATAGAGCAGGCTGACAATATTTTGATCATCGCTGTCAGCGAGTAGGTAGAGCGCACTCTGGCTTAATGATAACAGTTGCCCACTGTTAGCCAGGCGTTTGTACTCTTCATCGATCTGTTCGTACTCACCAGCCTGTGGAGAGAATTCATTGAGCTCTTTTAGCTGGTATTGCAGCAATTGACGGCGTGCTTCGCGCTCAGTCACCTGTTGCTGATATTGCGCCAGTTGGCGACAGCTGTAATGCCAATTCTGATAGGCCTGTCGCATTTGTGACAGCAGCACGGGCTGATCAGCATAGGCATCGAGTAGTTGCTTTTGATGTTCGGGTTTGAGCAAAAGCTGGTGAGCATGCTGACCGTGGATTTGGATTAAGTGCTGACCGACTTCCCGCAATTGGGAGAGCGGTACCGGCGTGCCGTTAATAAATCCACGCGAGCGGCCATCAGCGCTGATTGTCCGGCGGAGCAAGCAGTCATTACCTTCATCCAGTTGATTGTCAGCCAGCCATTGTTTTGCGGAAGGCGTGTCTGCCAGCGTAAAGCGCGCACAGATATCGGCACGCGTGGCGCCCAGACGTACTGTGTTGCCATCTGCACGGTTACCTAGGCACAAACCCAGTGCGTCAATCGCAATGGACTTACCCGCGCCTGTTTCGCCGGTGATTGCCGTCATACCACGGTGGAAATCGATGTCTAACTCACGAACAATGGCAAAGTTACTGATAGTTAATTGCGCCAGCATGATCACCTTCCTGTACATAACAACAGACCTGTAATTACATACAGTATAAACTGGTTTTATATACAGTAAAGTCTTCGGCGCACTATTTTTTAATATTCTGCGAGAGCTATTCCATCAGAACAATTTTTTCGACCATCCCAGCTTAGTGCTTAAAGTATTAAAATAGCTGTAATCTTTAGGGTGAATAAGATTGAGATGGTACTCACTGCGCCTGATCACTACTTCCTCACCCTGCTGAATCGGTAGCGCTATCTGGCTGTCACAACTGATTTCCAGATCGCTGCTGATGTGGGAAAACTTCAGGCAAATAGTGCTGCTGCTGTTAATGACCAGCGGGCGGGCTGAAAGAGTATGCGGGAACATCGGTACCAGCGCGATGGCATCCAGCGTGGGGGTCAGAATCGGGCCACCGCCAGATAATGAGTAGGCTGTGGAACCTGTAGGGGTAGATATGATCAACCCATCTGAACGCTGGGAAAAGGCGAATTTTTCGTCTATATAGACTTCAAATTCAATCATATGTGCGACTTTACCAGGGTGCAGGACCACTTCGTTAATGGCAGTACTTACCCGGCATTGGCGATCTTCGCAACGCACCGTTGCTTCCAGAAGAAAACGTTGCTCGCTGAGATATTCTCCTTTAAGAACATCATCCAGCTGCTGTAGGGCGTTGTCTGGGTCGAGATCGGTCAGAAAGCCGAGATTCCCACGGTTAATGCCGATAACTTTGATGTCATAACGTGCCAGAACGCGCGCGGCACCAAGCATATTGCCATCGCCACCGACCACTACGGCCAGATCGGCCTTTTTACCGATATCTGCCAGACTGCCGGTTTGCGCGCCTTCAAGCTTAAGATCTTGTGCGACCTGCTGTTCAACCACAACCTCATAACCTTTTGAGATTAACCAGTGATAAAGCATTTCATGGGTAGCGAGCGCAGAAGGATGACGCGGGTGGCCGACAATGCCTATGCACTCAAATTTTTTATTCATCGCGGTGGTTATCCTCAGTAGGGCTTTGCGACGCCTACATTATGTCCGAACCTTTGAAAGCAAACCTTGAAACGGCAGTTTTGATCCCCATAATAAGCCAAGTAGCAAGATTAATGCTAAAACGCGGAGATATTCATGAGTAGTAAAGAACATAAGACGCCCAACGAGCAAGTCTCAGATGAGTTAAATCAGGGACAAGCGCTGCATACGGAAGCGGAAACTGAGGCGGCAGACGTCGTTGACCCGCGCGACGAGCGTATTGCAGAACTTGAAGCCCAGCTGAAAGAGGCTCAGCAACGCGAACGCGATAGTCTGTTGCGTGCCAAAGCGGAAGTGGAGAATATCCGTCGCCGTACTGAGATGGATATCGAGAAAGCGCATAAATTCGCGCTGGAAAAATTCTCCAGCGAATTGCTGCCAGTGATCGACAATCTGGAACGCGCGCTGGACCTGGCTGACAAGTCCAATGCTGAACTGGTTGGTTTGATTGAAGGTGTGGAATTAACGCTGAAATCACTGCTCGATGCAGTACGTAAGTTTGGTATGGAAGTGGTGAGTGATGTTCACGTTCCATTCAATCCTGAATTGCATCAGGCTATGACGCTGATGGAATCGGAGGATCTTGAGCCGAACCACGTGATCATGGTGATGCAAAAAGGTTACACGCTGAACGGTCGCTTGCTTCGTCCTGCCATGGTGGCGGTGTCTAAAGCTAAGGCATGATCCCGTTGTGATCCGATAAAAAGGCATCCTGCGGGATGCCTTTTCTGTTTTAAGCGGGCAGGATTGGCGTCCAATTGATGGGGGCCAGACCTTGCTTTTCCAGCAATACATTGGTTGCGGAGAAGTGTTTGCACCCCAAGAAACCGCGGTGTGCTGACAGCGGTGAAGGATGCGGTGCTTTCAGAATATGATGACGTTGTGCATCAATAAAGTTGCCTTTTTTCTGTGCGTGGGAGCCCCATAGCAGGAAAATGATGCCCTCACGATGTTGGTTGAGCGCGGCGATAACTTTATCAGTGAAGGTTTCCCAGCCTAGTTTTGCATGGGAATGGGCCTGACCGCCCTCAACGGTTAATACTGTATTGAGCAATAATACACCCTGGTCGGCCCAGCTCTGCAGGTAGCCGTGCGCGGGGCGTTCGAAGCCTGGGATATCTGTCACCAGTTCTTTGTAGATATTGACCAGTGAAGGCGGTGCTGGAATGCCTGGACGGACGGAGAACGAGAGGCCGTGCGCCTGATTTGGACCGTGGTAGGGGTCCTGGCCGAGGATCACTACGTTGACGTCTGAGAGTTCCGTTGAGCGAAAGGCACTGAATACATCCGCCTGAGGCGGATAAATAATTTTGCCGGCAGCGCGTTCGCTGGCGACGTACTTCAGGGTGTCAACGAAGTAGGGTTGTTCTTTTTCGGCACCAATGACGTCATGCCAGGTGAGAGTCGTAGACATTAACGCGCTCCTTTTCTCTATGATTTCAATCGCGTTAGCTTACCTGCATGTGCATAGCAGGGAAACCATGCGGTGCGATGATTGCGCAGAAGACTTGCACAGACTCTGTGATTGCAAAATTAATTGATATTTTTCAAATTAAATTGAAATTACTGGCGAGTAAAAATTGATATAAAACATTAATTTGCCATCGGGTCTAAATGCCCACAAGTTTAAAGTTGATATTTATCAAAGAATGCGGGGTCTTCAACTGTTATACCTGATATCAGGAACAGAAGACTGGCGTCAGTTTTGCACGGCAGTCATGTTAACAATCTCAGTTTCGTAGCCATTAACGGAGGCAACACATGATCACCGGAATCCAAATTACCAAAGCAAACAATGAAGCGCTGAAAAACTCTTTCTGGCTTCTTGATGATGAGAAAGCAGAAGCACGTTGCGTTTGTGCCAAAGCCGGTTATGAAGAAGATCAAATCGTCGCAGTGAGTGATCTGGGTCAGATCGAATATCGCGAAGTACCGATGGAGTTTCAGCCGACCGTTCGCGTTGAAGGTGGTCAGCACCTGAACGTTAACGTGATGCGTCGTGAGACTCTGGAAGATGCAGTTAAGCACCCGGAAAAATACCCGCAGCTGACTATTCGCGTATCCGGCTATGCAGTGCGTTTCAACTCACTGACGCCAGAACAGCAACGTGATGTCATCACCCGTACTTTCACCGAAAGCCTGTAAAAGCTTCGGACGAAATACAGTCTGTGATGCAATAAAAAAACCGCCGAAAGGCGGTTTTTTTATGAGTGAAATCAGCAGATTATTTAGAGGAATCTTTGGTTTCAGTTTCGGCTTTAACGCGACGTTTGCCGACGTTTTTACTGTCACGGTGACGAACTTTTACTTTCACCTTAGACTTCACCTGAGCTTCTTTCTGCTTCTCTTTCCGCTTCGCCAATACTTTCTTGGATGGCTTGCCGGTAGTCTTCTCGCTTGGCGCTTTGGTTTTCGGACGCAGTTCATCAATGACACGTGGCTTTAACGGTTCATTGAGGTAACGGCCGATTTTACCCAGCAACAGGTGGTCGTGCGCTTCAACAAACGAAATCGCTGTGCCTTTGCGGCCCATACGGCCCGTACGGCCGATGCGGTGCAGGTAAGTATCGGCAGTCAGCGGCAGGTCGAAGTTAAATACATGGCTGATATCATTGATATCCAGTCCGCGCGCGGCGATATCGGTAGCAACCAGGACGTTAACGCGGTCTTCAACCATACGCTTCACGGCTTCTGTACGCTTAACCTGCACCATTTCGCCTTCGAGGTAACAGGAGTTGATCCCTGCTTCACGCAGCCAGGCAACCAGTTCATGCACACGTTCACGTTTACGCACGAAGATCACCGATTTGGTGACATCTTCTTGCTTGAGCAAATGGATTAACATCTGGGTCTTGTGCGCAACATCATCGACGCGGTAGTACCACTGCAGAATTTTTTTGCGTTCACGGCGCGAAGGGTCGGCTTCGATTTCTACCGGCTCTTTAAGAATGCGCTCGGCGAATTCACGGATTGCCTCGCCTTCCAGCGTTGCGGAGAACAGTAACGTCTGTTTGCGCCAGCGAGCTTCGGCAGAAATGGTTTCGATATCCTGAGCAAAACCCATGTCCAGCATGCGGTCGGCTTCGTCGAGGATCAGTGTTTCAATCGCGCGGCAATCGAAGTTTTCTTCTTTGATGTATTGCAGCAAACGACCGGTCGTTGCAACGACGATGTCCTGATTCTCACTGAATACTTCGGCATGGTTCATGTATGCCACACCGCCTGTTATCGTGGCGATATCCAGATCAGTGTGCTTAGCCAGTTCGCGAGCCTGGTCGGCAACTTGCATGGCTAACTCACGGGTTGGCGTGAGGATCAGAATACGTGGCGGACCAGATTTCTTACGCGGGAAATCCAGCAAATGTTGCAATGCAGGCAACAAGAATGCCGCTGTTTTGCCGGTGCCGGTAGGAGCCGAACCCAACACATCGCGTCCGTCCATTGCAGGCGGAATTGCCTCTGCCTGAATGACAGTGGGACGGGTATAGCCTTTTTCGCCCAGGGCGTCTAGCAGGCGTTCATCGAGTTCGAGTTCGGAAAAATTGGTTACAGTCATGGTCTACCTCTACTTGGGGCGCCGATTATAGACGTGTTAGACGCGATCTTCACCTATTTAAGCGGATAGCGTGGCTTTTCCTTGGCGGATGTTTGCCCTATGCTACGACAGTTTTGAATATCAACCCGTCTCGCGGATGGTTTTAACGGTGAATAATGTGGTTAACGAAGTCAGTGCCAGCCAGCCTTTGCGGCGTAATGGGTTTACTTTTAAGCAGTTTTTTGTCGCGCACGACCGCTGTGCCATGAAAGTCGGCACCGATGGCGTATTGCTGGGGGCTTGGGCACCCGTAGAGCAGGCGACACGTATTCTCGATATTGGTACCGGCAGTGGTCTGATTGCCATGATGTTGGCACAGCGAACCCCGCCTTCTGTGTTGATTGATGCAGCAGAGCTGGATCTTCCCGCCGCTGAGCAGGCAAAAGAGAACTTTCGGGCGTCACCCTGGGCTGAACGCCTCAATGTCTTTGCGCAGGATATCAACCTCGTCGCACAAACGCACCCGGCCCGATATGATTTAATCGTCAGCAACCCCCCGTATTTTGAATCTGCCGTTGCCTGTCGGGATGAAGCCCGCAATACAGCCCGCTATACAGAAACGCTGACGCATTCTGCCTTGTTACAATGTGCGGAAACGTTATTGATGGCTCAGGGCCTTTTTTACGTAGTGCTGCCTTATGATATTGGCCTGACGCTGGAAAGGAATGCCCACCAGCAGGGCTGGTTTACTTCCCGCAGGCTCGCCGTACGCGATCGCCCTGGTAAGCCACTAAACCGCTTGCTGCTGGCGCTTTCGCGTCAGCCCGTCGAAACGGATTCTCAGGAGCTGGACTTGCGTGAGAAAGAAGGGGTTTACAGCCCGGCGTTTCGCGCGCTGATTGCTGATTTTTATCTGAATTATTAAAAGATAGGGGATTAAAACGGTGCGGTCCATCGCACTGTTTTTGATACGGGTTACGGCTGAAGGATAGTCGGCTGAGGATGGTCGAGTTGGTCCGGATAGTCGAGTGTAAAGTGTAATCCGCGGCTTTCTTTACGCGCCATAGCACTGCGGACAATCAGTTCAGCGACCTGAACCAGATTACGTAATTCGAGCAAGTTATTGGAAATGCGGAAATTCGCATAATACTCGTCAATTTCCTGCTGAAGGGTGGTGATACGGCGCAGGGCGCGTTCAAGCCGTTTGGTGGTGCGTACTATGCCCACGTAGTCCCACATAAACAGCCGCAGCTCATGCCAGTTGTGCTGTATCACCACCTGTTCGTCAGAATTATCGACACGGCTTTCATCCCATTGTGGCAATTGTTTGGCCAGTTTGGCGCGAGGAAGCCGTTTGATGATGTCTTCCGCGGCCGACCAACCATACACCAGACATTCGAGCAACGAGTTTGATGCCAGACGGTTGGCGCCGTGCAGACCGGTATAACTCACTTCCCCGATGGCATACAGACCGTCCAGATCGGTACGACCATGCTGGTCTACCATCACGCCGCCACAGGTATAGTGTGCGGCAGGGACGATCGGGATCGCTTCTTTCGTGAGATCAATCCCCAGCGACATCAGCTTTTCATAGATCATCGGGAAGTGCTGCATGATGAATTCTGGCGGGCGATGGCTGATGTCCAGATACATACAATCAGCGCCAAGACGTTTCATTTCGTGGTCGATGGCACGGGCCACGACGTCACGGGGAGCCAGTTCACCGCGTTCATCAAAATCGGGCATGAAGCGGCTGCCATCTGGGCGTTTCAAATAAGCGCCTTCGCCACGCAATGCTTCGGTCAGCAGAAAGTTTCTGGCCTGAGGGTGATACAAACAGGTGGGATGGAACTGATTGAATTCCAGGTTAGCGACACGGCAACCTGCTCGCCAGGCCATGGCAATACCATCACCTGAGGAGATGTCCGGGTTAGTGGTGTATTGATATACTTTTGCCGCACCGCCGGTGGCGAGGATCACCGCTTTTGCCCGCAGCGTTTCTACGTGCTCTTTCTGGCGGTTCCAGACATAAGCTCCGACTACCCGCTGAGTGCCTGCCAGACCAATTTTGCTTGAGGTGATCAGGTCTACGGCGTTATAGCGTTCTTTCACGCAAATATTAGGGTGTGATCTTGCTTTCCCTACCAGCGTAGTCTCTACTTCTTTACCAGTAGCATCAGCGGCATGCAGTATGCGCCGGTGGCTGTGACCGCCTTCCCGCGTCAGATGATATCGCTCTTCGGAGCTGGCATTGGTCTCGGTATCAAACAGAACGCCCTGGTCAATCAACCACTGCACGCAATGACGTGCATTCCCGGCGATAAATTCAACGGCTTCTTTATCACAAAGTCCGGCACCAGCGATGAGAGTATCGTCGACGTGAGAGGCAATGCTGTCTTGCTCATCGAACACCGCCGCAATGCCACCCTGGGCATAAAAGGTGGCGCCTTCGTTTAAAGGTCCTTTGCTGAGTACAGTAACGCTACAGTGGTCTGCGAGACGTAATGCCAAAGACAGGCCGGCAGCACCACTTCCGATTATCAATACATCGCTGACAAATTCAGATGAAGGTTGCATATCGTATGATGTTTGCAGAAGAAGAGGGAAAATCATGTTAGCCTAAACATCCTGGCAAAAGCCACGGACTTAAGACTTCAATATAAAAAACAATGGCGATGTGGAACTTTAAGTTCCATGTGAACTCCAAGCAGTACTTGCTCAGGAATATAATGATGAAAGCTGGCAGTACGACTTTATGCGCGGAGATGGTTTTGGGGAGATTTCACCTCGGATGAGCGAGCAGTTAGCAGATCAGGTTCTGGTTGAGCGGGTCCAGAAGGGTGATCAGAAATCGTTCAATTTACTGGTTATCCGTTACCAGCATAAAGTAGCGAGCCTGGTTTCCCGCTACGTACCACAGGGCGATGTGCCTGATGTGGTTCAGGAATCATTCATTAAAGCGTATCGTGCATTGGAATCATTTCGTGGCGATAGTGCTTTTTACACGTGGTTGTACCGTATAGCGGTCAACACGGCGAAGAATTATTTAGTTGCTCAGGGACGGCGTCCACCAGCCAGTGATGTGGATGCCAATGATGCCGAAAACTTTGAAAGTGGCGGCGCATTGAAAGAAATTTCGAACCCTGAGAATTTAATGTTGTCAGAAGAGTTGCGGCAGATAGTTTTCCGTACAATTGAAGCGCTTCCTGAAGATCTTCGCATGGCGATCACCTTGAGGGAGTTAGATGGATTGAGCTACGAAGAGATAGCTGCCATCATGGATTGTCCCGTAGGTACGGTAAGATCGCGTATTTTCCGCGCTCGGGAAGCTATTGATAATAAAGTTCAACCGCTGATTCAGCGCTAACGATAGCGGACACAGGAAGGGTACTTAGGCATGCAGAAAGAAAAGCTTTCGGCTCTAATGGATGGTGAAGTGTTGGATTCCGAGCTGCTCAGTTCGCTCGCGGATGATAAAACGCTTCAGCAAAGCTGGCAGAGTTATCACTTGATCCGAGACACTATGCGCGGTGATATGGGAACTGTCGTGCATCTGGATATCGCAGATCGTGTCGCCGCTGCGTTAGCGAATGAACCTGCTCGCCTGGTTCCTGGCGCTGTTCCGGAATCACAACCGCAGCCACACACGTGGGAAAGGATGCCGTTTTGGCATAAGGTTCGCCCATGGGCGAGCCAGCTTACCCAAATTGGCGTTGCTGCTTGTGTTTCCCTGGCTGTGATCGCAGGTGTACAGCATTACAATCAACCCGATGCTTCAGGTGTTGCACCTGAAACCCCAGCGTTTAATACGCTGCCTATGATGGGTAAAGCGTCGCAGGTAAGTTTTGGTGTGCCAACCAGTGACAGTACCGCGCTCAATGGGCAGCAAAATGTGCAGGAACAACGCAAGCGCGTTAATGCCATTTTGCAGGATTACGAACTGCAGCGCAGATTACACTCTGATCAGCTCCAGTTAGAATCCGCTACGCCGCAGCAGGCCGCTGTTCAGGTACCTGGAACTCAGTCTTTAGGAATGCAAACGCAGTAATGAAGCAAATTTGGTTTGCCGTCTGTTTAATGACGGGCAGCCTGCTTACTCCAGCAATCGCCTCGGCAGACCCAACGCCCGAGGCGTTATTGCAGGAGATGAGTAAGGCGAGCCAGTCACTAAATTATGAAATCGCCTTCATCAGCATCACGAAGCAGGGAATTGATTCCTATCGCTATCGTCATGCCATATCCAATAATTTCCCTCTCGCACAGCTCGTTCTGATGGACGGACCTCGTCGTGAAATTGTCCAACGTGGTAAAGACATCAGTTACTTTGAAACCGGCTTACAGCCGTTCACGCTGGATGGCGACCATATTGTTGATTCTCTGCCCGCCATTGTCTTTAGCGACTTCAGCCGCCTGACGAAATATTATGATTTCATCCCGGTCGGCAGAGCGCGTGCGGTGGACCGGTTGAGTCAGGTGATCCGGGTTGTTTCACGCGATGGCACCCGTTTCAGCTATGTGATTTGGGTTGATGAAGATACTAAACTGCCGCTGCGGGTCGATCTCCTTGACCGTGATGGCGAAACGCTCGAACAATTTCGGGTCATCTCTTTTGTCGCAGATGATGCTGTCAAAGGATCGCTGTCGATGTTAGAGAAAGCGACCTTGCCGCCAGTACTCTCGGTACCAGCAGGTGATAAAGGGCAATTCAGCTGGCAGCCAAAATGGCTTCCGGATGGCGTAACTGAAGTGGCACGTAGCCGCCGAAACTTGCCAAACATTCCGGTTCCGATAGAATCACGCCTTTATTCTGATGGGCTGTTCAGTTTCTCGGTAAACGTCAATGCGACAACCAACCCACCTTCTGAACAATTGGTCAGGCAGGGGCGTCGTACAGTGCAGACCGAGATTCGCAACGCTAATGAAATTACCGTCGTTGGCGAGTTACCGCCTTCAACTGCCAAGAGAATTGCGGAAAGCATTGTCTTTGCTGCCCAATAAAAGGTCAGGTACTTAACATGTTGAAAGAATGGGCCACAGTGATTTCGTGGCAAGACGGTATCGCTAAGCTGCGTTGTGAAACGCAAGCGGGTTGCAGCAGCTGCCATTCACGTTCTGGTTGCGGCGCCCGGGTTCTCAATGAACTCGGCCCACAAACAGAACATAATCTTCAGGTTAATATTGCCGAACGCCTTGAGCCTGGACAGAAAGTTGAGCTTGGGATCACAGAGGGCAGCTTGCTGCGTTCCGCCTTCCTCGTGTATATGACACCTCTGCTGGGTGTCATTTTCGGAGGCGGGTTATTGCAGTGGCTTACTCAGAGTGATTTATACTCGGTGATTGGCGCCGTGGCTGGGGGGGCTTTAGGATTTGTAACTGCCCGAGCACTTGCCAGCAGACTGGAAAATCAGGCTGGGTATCAGCCTGTTATATTACAGATCGGCTTACCTCCTGACGCATTTCGTTATCAGCACGACAATACTCAACTCCCATCCTGAACATTATTCTCCGCCATCGTTGACTGAGTACGGTGGCGCAGAGAATCAATTCTTTTTCTCTGGCATATACTCCTTTCCTAATTTCTGATCGGGATGCGGTTTTGAATCATATGCTCTATAAGTGCAATGAAAAGGTCCGCGCTGAAAAGAGAGGTATAAAGTATAGAAAAGAGAATGCGTCCGTTCGCATCCAGCAAGCGGATCATCTGACTATTGCACCCGCCACTAATATATTGAATATCCCCGACAGGGATACATAATCCTTCATCGGAAGTAATAAAACGTGCACTGAGGCGTAATTTTTTCTCATTAAACATCAATAGATTACTACGGAAAAAATGCTGCAATGTGCATTTTGATGCAGCTAAATACGTGAAACAAAAACTCCCATCATTTGCCAAAATGGCCAGCGCCTGCGGACCACGCGACATTAATTGCTCATTCTTGATAACTTCAATTAACCTTTCAGCATGAGCAATGTTTGGCGTGATCTTATGCCAGGATTTATCATTCCCTTCCCGAAAGGCCATCGTATCCAATATTTTTCGGGTATATTTCCCGCTTCTGTACCGATATATCTCGCTTATTCGGTCAAAAGGCACAAAACGATGTTTTTGGTCTCTTTCATTGATGACCAATATTCCATTTTCATGCAATCGATAGATTTGTTTAGGCTTGGTATAATGTCTGACAAGAAATAATAGGCCCCCCAGACCAATACTGAAAATAGCGGATACCATAATAATATGCAGGTCACCGCTGCCCGTTTTTCCCAATGCGAGAATAAAAACGAACTGTATTGCGCCTCCCACTATCAGCAGTGTGGCAAGAACCATAGTGATCCAGGAATTGGCTTTGGCAAAGCCATGCTGACTCAGCAACCGTCCTTCATTGATCATGATGCTAACCTTGTGACCGGATTGAGAAAAGTAAGACAAAACAAGTAGTCAAAGAAAGAGAAGTACAGTTGAAATTATTTCTTTTATAACAAATATTTAAAGGTTTTTCGGCTGATGAGTAAATGAGCATTTTCCTAAAGTCCTGTTGCGCAGGATTTCATGTCTGACTCAGGGATCGCTCGTGTAGAAAATTACTTACAACTTATTGCAATCGTTACGGCATGTTTTCAGGGGAAGACAGGCATAATCCTCAGTTAGGTGGCGGGGAGGCTAGGTTTTCACGGTCCTCACATGTAGAATGCTGCGACTCAGGCGAAAGACAGCCAACCTACAAACCGTCGCTGTGTTGTTATGGCGAATGATTCAGAAATACCAAGGTAGAAAATCTTTATAATG
>Ga0209848_1000021_pt1 | contig 93388 bp, 83 predicted proteins | sample OrgsoiDNA_201062_FD_185810 | JGI IMG/M metagenome (GOLD analysis project Ga0209848, IMG submission 185810) | Permafrost soil microbial communities from the Arctic, to analyse light accelerated degradation of dissolved organic matter (DOM) -... | ecosystem: Environmental > Terrestrial > Soil >...
TCGCCTGTGCCGACGTCTTCGCGGACGAGTCCGCTCCTACACAGACCGTGTTTGCTGCGCGACAGCGCGGCGTCTGGACGACGGGGAATCTCCCACAGGATTTTCGTCATCGTTCACGCTGGCTCAAACGCCGCCCTTCACATCCAGCTTGTAGTAATCAGCCATGTAATCGACAAACGCCCGGACCTTGGGTGCAAGGTGCCGGGATTGGGGGTAGATCGCGTAGTAGTGCCGTTCGCCCAATGAGTAGTTGGGCAGGATGGAGACAAGCTGGCCTTGCGCAAGGTCGTTGCGCACGGTGGCCTGGGTGAAGCAGGCAATACCCGCGCCCGCCAGCGACGCTGCGTGCAACGCGCTGAGGGTATTGGTTTTGAACTGCCCCGTTGGCACGACCTTGACCGATGCGCCCCGGGCCGAACTCAGTTCCCAGTCCGAGGTCGCACCGACAAAGGTCAGCAGGCGATGCTTGTCCAGTTCCTGGGCGGTACGGGGTAAACCATGGTTGCGAACGTAAGCAGCAGACGCCACCAGCACCAGCTTTGAAACCGTCAGGGTGCGGGCAATCAGCGTAGTGTCACCCAACGCGCTGGCGATGCGGATGGCAACATCAAAGCCTTCGGCGACCAGGTCAACAAACTGATCGTCGCAGCACAGTTCAAGTTCGATATCGGGGTAACGCTTCTGGAAACCCGGCAGCCAGTGCGGCAAATCGAGGGTGCCGACCACCAGTGGCACGCTGACCCGCAGCAGGCCTTCCGGGCGTTGATGCCCTTGGGCCATGGCCTGGGACGCTGCGTCGATACGATCCAGAATATCGACACATGCCGCGTAGTACTGCTCCCCGGCGCCGGTCAGGCTGAAGCGTCGGGTGTTGCGGTTGATCAGTTGAACGCCCAGTTCAATCTCCAGCTGTTGCAACTGCCGCGATATCGTCGAGTGAGTGGTGTCCAGGCGTTCTGCTGCGGCAGAAAAACCCTTGGCTTCGACGATGCACCGAAAGGCGCGCATGGCAGACAACTGGTTCATGAAGCGGGCGCTCAGCAGATGATCAGGTTACTCAGCGAACCGGCAGCTCAACGATCTGCGAGGTGGTCAGCACCGAACCGAAGGTGTCTTCGATCTCGGCCAGCGACGCGTTGTGCAGCTCGTCCTTGCTCACGGAATGGCCGTTGGCGCGGGTGATGGCGCGGGTTGCAGTGGCGTCGGATGCTACCACAACGTTGTAATCCAACGGCACGGCGTCACGGGCGGCACCGGCAACACAGGCGTGGGTCATCAGGCCACTGATGATCAGGGTCTTGATACCGGCTTTCTTCAACTGAGCGTCCAGATCGGTGCTGGCGAACACGCTGACCGTAGTTTTCTGAAGGCTCTTGTCCTGTGGACGCGGCTTCATCAGCGGGTGGAAATCCACGGTCTTGCCATCAAGCGCGAACACGGCGGCACCGGCTGGCGCGATGTGCTGCACGTTGATGACCTGAATGTGTTCTTTGTCAGCAAAGGCGATCAAACGCTGGGTGTTTTCCAGGGCCTTCATGCCATCCGGGATCGGCATGCGACCGGTGAAGTATTCGTTCTGGAAATCGATCACCAGCAGAGCGGTGGTTTTCGGGTCCAGTTGATCTGTCGGCATGGCACCGAACATCGCGCGAATGGTCGGGTGCTGATTGAACGGACCTTCGGCAGCGACCGCGAACTGACCGAGGCCCATCATCAGGCCCAGACTGGCGGCGGCGGACTTGAACAGGGTGGACAAAGAGCGTTTGGATTGAGTGGTTTTGAACACAGCGGCGTTAGTCATGATGCGTCATCCTGTTTGCAGAGTGGGTAACTGCGGCCCAGTTTAGGAAGCCGGGCCCGTCACAACCACGCACCAATCAGCACAATATTTGTTCGATAAATGCACAGATAAAAACAGCAGAACTGCTCAGGGCGCAGTTCAGGTTGTAGTCGCTCCAACGGTCTTAGATAACTGTTTTGAGATGCAACCTCATGGTTTCGCTGCTGCGTTGCATCGGCGCTCGCAATTCGTCGCCTATCAGGCCTTCAAGGGCGAGCGCGGTTTTCACCGGGCCAGGGTTGGGCTCCAGGAACAGGCTTTGAATCAACGGCAGTAGTTGGAAAAAGGTCGCCCTCCCCTCGGCTAGCCGGTTATCACGGATCTGTTGATACAACGTCACGAACTGCTCGGGATGAATGTGCGCCGAGGCTGCAATCGCGCCTTTGGCCCCCAGGCACAAGGCGGTGAATATCTGGTGATCTTCGCCACACAGCACATCGACCGTGCCGCTGCGCAGCAACGCCAGAGTGGTGGCCTGATTACCGCCGCAATCCTTGATCGCGACGATCCGCTCATGGGCGACGATGTTCAACAGGGTCCCTAGCTCGAAGGCGACGCCAGTGCGATACGGAATGTCGTACACAATGACCGGCACCCGGGACGCATCGGCGACAGTGTTGAAAAACGCTTCAAGGCCCGCCTGGGACGGACGGATGTAGTAAGGCGGCGGTACCAGCAAACCGGCCACCGGGCGCTTCTGGATTTCGCTTTGCAGGTGCAGCAGTTCAGTCAGGTTGTTGCCGGCCAGACCCATCACCACCCGTTCAGCCGGAGCCCACTCCAGCACCGCATCCAGTACCGCCAATTGCTCCTGCTTGCTCAGTGCTGCGGCTTCGCCGGTGGTGCCACAGACCACAAGTCCATCAATGCCTTTTTCCAGCAGATGAGTAACCAGCCGACGCAGCCCGACAAAGTCGATCGCTCCGTTGTGAAACGGCGTGACCACGGGGACCCAGATTCCTTGAAACGATGACATGCAGATTCTCCTGATGGTTGACCGATTGAGTCACCGTCAGAAGCGTAGAGAGGGGTAAGCGGGAGCCAGAGGTTCGTCGCGCTCAATGTCCTGTCAGCTCATCTGACGGGACAGCGCGCCCCGGTCACATGAGCGACTGTTTCTTCGATTTGAGGGCGTGCGCAACGCAACCTTGCGCCTTGGCGTTCAAGCCAATGACGGAAAAGTTAACGTTAGACGTTGCGTACATGAAGAAGCACACCCTGAAGAAGGCTTCCATCTTCATGCGCCGGTGGCGGGTGCGTCAAGTGTGTCAGGGTCGGTCGCAAGCAAAAAATCTGCAGCAAGCGCAGATCCTGTGGGAGCCGGGCTTGCTCGCGAACAACGGTGATGTCCGAACCACCGCGGGGTCGGCTTCGCGGGCAAGCCTCGCTCCAACGTCAGTAATACAAGACTGGCATCAACGCGCTGCGCTCAACTGGCCCCGAAAAACCCAGGTACCATCTTTATCGAGCACCAAGGCTTCCCGATACAAGTAGGCCGCCGTACAGGCATGCCCTGGAATCAACGCCACTTGCTGACCAGCAACGAGATCCACATTCGTGATGACGGAGTGCTCTTCCTTCATCATCAGAATTGATCCCGGTCCCTTGAAGCGTGAACTTTGCGTCACATCAGGAGAAATGGCCTTGGAACCGGCATCGAGCGTGGCCGTACCCTCACGGACAGACAGTACAGTGGACAATACGTAGGCACCAATTTCCCATTCGAACTCAGGCAACTCGGCCTGATGGCGGGAACTGGAATAGACCCAGCTTCCAGGCGAAACCCAACGCGCCAGGTCTTCGGGCCACAGATCGAAAGAGTAACTGCCACCTGCGATCAAGTCGCCGTCAAGGGCCTGTGCAGAGGCCAGCTTCAGGAGCGCCCGGACTTTTTCCACTATGTAGCCAACACGCTGAATTCTTTGCTGACGGTCAGGGCCGCCGATATGACCGTCGTAGCAATGCCAGCCAGCAAAAAGGTCGAGCGCCTTCAGCGCCTGCGCCATGTGCAGTGCAGGCTCTCCGATAGGTAGGCCGGTACGTCCAAATTCCGGATCAAGGTCTACGCGCAAGCCAATGTTTGCGCTGCCCCGATTACCGAGTTCCGCACGCCAGACCTCCAGCCCTTTGGCAGAGTCTATGAGCGCCTCGATCCGCACGTCCGCATGTTGACTGGCGAACTGCACTACACGTCGCACGGCAGCAGCGTTGGAGGTCGGATAGGCCCACACCACGTAACGTGCTCCGGCCCGCACGGCCATCTCCAGTTCTGCGGGCGTGGCAACCTTGAAGGTCGTGGCACCCTGGGCCACTAGACGCTCGATCAGCCAGGCCGCGCGATGCGTCTTCACATGCGGCATCAGCCTTTCCAAACCTCCGGCGATACGCGCAGTCCGCCAGAAGTTACGCATCACCACTTCTTCCAACACCACAAAGCAGGGTGTCTCGACAGTGAACGGCGGTTGTGCAGGGTTTACCGTGCTGCCATCAGCCGGCTGAGATGAAGTTGAGATCGTGGTATCAGACATCATTTTTACTCCTGGTCCACTCCTCGTACCTTTGCCGGTTTTCCTCATTCGGCGGATACAATCCCGGCAAAGCCACACCCCGATTGACCTGTTCCATGATCCATGTCTCCAGTTGCTCCTGTTCGATCGCAGCACTCACGACCTCTTCGAGCAACGCAGCGGGAATCAACACCGCACCGTCCTGATCGATCACAACCACGTCGTTGGGGAATACCGCCACACCGCCGCAACCGATTGGCTCCTGCCAGCCGACAAACGTTAGCGCCGCGACCGAGGGCGGCGCCGAAGCCCCTTGGCACCAGACTGGCAAACCAACAGAAAGCACACCCGCGATATCCCGCACTGCACCATCCGTCACCAGGGCAGCCACGCCGCGCTTTTCCATGCGGGCACACAGCACATCTCCGAAAATACCGGCATCGGTGACGCCCATTGCATCGACTACCGCGATACAGCCTTCAGGCATGGCCTCGATCGCTGCCCGGGTAGAAATCGGGTTGCTCCACGATGCTGGTGTGGCCAGGTCTTCACGCGCCGGAACAAAACGCAGTGTGAACGCACGTCCCACAATGCGCGGCTGTCCCGCTTGAATAGGCTGCGCCCCACGCATCCAGACATTGCGCAATCCATGTTTGAGTAAAACGGTCGTTAACGTGGCAGTTGAAATAGTGGACAAGGAGGAGCTGATCTGCGCGTCAAGAGCAAGCGTAGTCATAGTCATAGCAAACTCTCTCTAGAGTTATTGTTATCAGATACTGGAAATCAAACCGCCATCGACGCGGATGGTTGAACCTGTGATGTAGCTGGCGCGAGGGCTGGACAGGAACGCCACCACATCGCCGTATTCATGGGGTTCGCCATAACGCCCAAGCGGGATGGAGCCGGTGCTGGCAGCCGAGACCTCGTCCACGGTACGGCCTTCACGCTTGGCCTTTTGCTCGTCCAGGAAACGAATACGGTCGGTGGCGATCCGGCCTGGCAAGATGATGTTGGACGTCACGCCGTGACCACCTACCTCGCCCGCCAGCGTCTTGGACCAGCCAACCAGAGACAGACGCAAGGCGTTGGACAGGCCCAGATTGGCAATAGGGGAAATGACACCAGAAGAGGTGCTGGTGATGATCCTCCCGAAGCCGCGCTCACGCATGCCAGGCAGCACACGATCAGTAATGGCTATGACGGACAGCACCATGCTTTGAAAGTGTTTGCTCCACAACTCGGCACTTTGACCGTGGGCCGTCGTCGGGGGCGGCCCACCCGTGTTGTTGACCAGGATATCGACTGGGCCCAGCTCCTTTTCGACCCTGCCGACATGAGTGTCGATGCTGGCCAGGTCGCTTACATCCCAACCTAATGCAATCGCATTGCCGCCTATGGCCTTGATCGTGGCAACGGTACGCATGGCTGCCTCCAGATCCAGGTCGGCTACCGCAACCCTGACGCCTTCGCCAGCCAGAGACTGCGCAATTGCGCCGCCCAGACCACCACCGCCCCCCAAAACAATCGCTACCCGCTCAGCCAGTTGCAAGTCCATACCGATACCTCTGTTTGATAATTCGATCTATGCCCAGCGATTAACTAACAGCCAGGATCATTTCAATTTCCACAGACATGTCACTCGGCAAAGAGCCCATGCCCACCGCCGAGCGCGTATGCCGCCCGACAGGGGGCCCAAACACTTCAACCAATACATCTGAACAACCGTTAATGACGTTGGGATGCAGAACAAAGTCTGGTGCTGCGTTAACCATGCCAAATACCGACACCACCGCCTGCACCCGTGACAATTCGCCAAGTGCTAACTTGGCCGTCGCCAATAGATTGAGTGCGGTCAACCGCGCAGCGTCATAACCACGTGCGACGTCCTCTTCGTTGTAAAGTTTTCCTGTTCGGCAGGTGCCATCTGCCAGGCGGGGACCGTGACCGGACAAGTAAAGCATGTCGCCTACCCGGCGATAAGAAACATAATTGCCGCGCGGAGAAAGGGCAGCCGGCAGCGACAACTTCAGCTCTTGAAGTCTTAGTTCAGGCGTCATGAAATCATTTTCCTAGAAAGTTCAGTATTCGTTTACAGCGAATGCTTAAGCCTTAGTGGCGTAGATCGGAAATAAAACTTTTTGCCCTGGGGTGCTCGGGGTTTGTGAAAAACGTATCGGGATCGGAGGACTCCAGAATCGCGCCTTTGTCCATGAACCAAACCCGATCACTGACTTCCCGCGCGAAGCCCATCTCGTGAGTCACGCACATCATGGTCATGCCATCTTTGGCCAGCGACTTCATGACTGACAGCACCTCGCCCACCATCTCAGGGTCCAGGGCGCTGGTGGGCTCGTCGAATAGCATTACGGGTGGGTCCATCGCCAGCGCACGGGCGATTGCCACCCGCTGCTGTTGACCGCCGGACAATTGCTGAGGGTAGGCATCAGCCTTGTTGGCAAGTCCAACGCGACTCAACAGCGAGGCCGCACGGTCACGCGCTTCCGTTTTGCTCTTGCCCAATACTTTCATGGGCGCAAGACAAATATTCTCAATGACCGACAGGTGGGGAAACAAATTGAACTGCTGAAAAACAAAACCGATTCGACTGCGAAGTTTATTTACATTCTGCAGTTTGGAGTGGACATCCGTGCCGTCCAGGGTGATCGAACCTTTATGAATACTCTCCAGCCGATTAATGGTGCGAATCAGTGTGGATTTCCCTGAACCTGAGGGCCCGCAAACAACAACCACCTCTCCACGCTGGACGTCGGCGGTGATATCCACGAGGGCATGGTAGTTGCCATACCACTTATTAACTTTAGACAGCGCTAGCATTCACCACCTCCAATGCCGCATTCGTCGGCACGCTTTTCCTGCTTATACGACGTTCAAGGAAATTGACCCCTGCGGTCAACGAAAAACACACCACGAAGTAGGTCAACGCCAACAGGAAGAAGACTTCGAATGGCCGTGTAAGAAGACTGTTGTTAATTTGCTGAGCTGAAAATGTCAGCTCATTGACACTAATCACATAGCCGATTGATGTGTCCTTGACCAAACCGACAAACTGACCGAGCAAGCTAGGTAACATGTTGAACAAGGACTGGGGCAATATCACCATCCGAATGGTCTGACCATACGTCATCCCCAGCGATCGGGACGCTTCAAACTGTCCCTTGGGCAAGGCATCGATACCGGCGCGAATCACTTCACAAAGATAGGCCGACTGATACAGCACCAATGTCACCAACAAGGCGGTGAATGCACTGACGGCATGCCCGGTCAGACGTGGCACCAGGAAGTAACTCCAGAAAATCAGCATAACCAGTGGGATGCCGCGCATGACGTACACAAATATCCCACTGACAATGCGCAATACGGCAAAAGGTGCTACACGGCATAGCGCAAGCATCAGCCCGAGGGGAAAGGCAAGCGCAAGCCCCAGGAGTGAAAGGATCAGTGTCAGCGCCAGGCCTCCCAGCGGTCCATTGGGATAGGACCCGATCAGGAGGAAGCGAGCATTGGTCTCAATAACTTCAAACATTGGTCAGTGCCCCGGTAGTCGAACTCGTTTGGCAGCGACAGCGCCGGCAGCCATGAGAAGAAGAGAAATCGCCAGGTAAAACACAGTGGCAACAATGTAGGTTTCGTAGGTAAGAAAGGTTTCGTTTTCTACCTCACGCACCGCGTAAGTCATCTCTGCCGCTCCCAGAGCCATTGCCAGGCTGGTGTTTTTGAACAGCACAATGGTGTGATTGGTAAACGTCGGCAGCGAGATATTGATGGCCTGTGGCAAAACCACATAGCGTATGGACGTCAGAAACCCCATCCCCAGTGAGCGCGCCGCTTCAGTCTGGCCGCCAGGAACGCTACGCAAACCACTGCGAATATCTTCGGAAAAGTAAGCGGCCATGTATAAGCCAATCGCAATCGTGGAAAAAATGAACTCTCCGCCATGCAGTCCAATCCAGCTTTGCACGTCAGCTGGCAACAACGTCGAAATACCGAAGTACCAGAGAAACAGATGCGCCAGCATTGGCACGTTCCGTTGATAGGACACGTAGATCGCCACCGCTCGTTCGGCAAATGGCAAACCCGATATCCGCACGACTGCCAGCAAAATACCCAGCCCTACCGCCAGTACCCAGCACGCAGCAAACAACGCCAGAGAGAACTGCGCGCCGTGCACAAGCTCGTCAAAGAACGGCTGCGCCAATAGCGCATCAAAATTCAAGTCGAGATACATAATCAGCACTTCCGCAGGCAAGATCAGGGTTGGATGGGGCTGACCCTGAAATCACGTGTCATCTTGTACAGGGTGTTCGGCCCCAGCCAGGTATCGAAGATCTTTTGCGCGTCCCCTGTCGTCTCAAGGTGACTTAGCGCATCGTTGACCGCTGCCAGGAACTGCGGCTCGCCTTTGCGCACGCCCAGGCCCCAGTACTCGACACCCACTGCTGGCTTGAGGATTTCGATCGAATTGCCATCGCCCAGCTTGGCGGCGAAGCGGCGCAACATCACTTCCGACAGCACGAACGCATCGACCTTGCCCTGAGCCATCGAGATGAATGCAGAGGGTGCATCGTCATAGCTCACCATTTTGGCGGTTGGAATTTCACGGTGCATGAGGACCAGGTTGCTGGAGCCCTTCATTGTCGACACCCGTTTGCCGGCGACATCATCGCGTACCTTCAAGGGGCTACCTTTTTTCACTGCCAGGATCTGATTGCTGGCGAAGTAAGCCTGCGAATAATCAATTTGCTCGGCTCGCGCAGGTGTGTAGCCCAGGATGGCAGCCAAGATATCGACGCGTTTTTCAAGCAATTCCGGGATCCGCGCCTCGGAAGAGACCACCTTGAGCTCAAGCTTCACACCCAGGCTGGTTGCAACGGCGCGACAAAAGTCAACGTCATACCCCACGACCACGCCTTTGCTCATATCCATATAGCCCATCGGCTCAACGTTGGGCATAACACCGCATACCAGCACGCCTTTTGCTTTGATATCTGCCAATTGATCGGCATACGAAGGCGCCATCCAGGCTAATGCGCCGGCGGCCAGCAACAGGGTTGAAATTCGAGTCAGGGTCTTCATGCAAACTTCCTTAACCATCGCGCCGGGATTGACGCCGAATCATCACTTGGTCAGTGAAAATTAATTATGGGATGCTAAAGTAATAAAATATAGAGATAGTTAATCAACAGTTTTCATTCCAAATCGAGATCTATCCATGCCCTCCACGATCACGCTGCTGCAGCTGGAAGCTTTTGTCGCCGTGGCTAATCTGGGCTCTTTCAAGGCGGCGGCTGCCCACGTCGGCATTGCGCAATCTGCGATTTCCCGCCATGTGCTGGCACTTGAAAACCGGTTCTCGTCGCCGCTTTTTGATCGTGGCGGTCGCACCGCTCAGTTGACGGATCATGGGATGGAAGTACTGAGCAAAGTCCGAAGCATCCTTTTTCAGCGTGATGTGCTCATCGACCAGTTCGTTACGCCAGACAGACTGATTACCCAATTGCGTATTGGTGTGACGGAAATAGCAGCGCTTACCTGGCTGCCTGAGTTCATGGATGCGTTACGCAGTACGTACCCGAAAGTACATTTCGAGTTCGAGGTCGCAAGTAATGCCCTGGACCTGTACGAGAAAGTTGCTCAGGGACGTTTCGAACTCGCCCTGGTGCCCGACTCCGAGCAGTTTCCAACGTTGTTGCGGTTCCCCATGGGGGTACTTGATTGCCGCTGGTATGCCTCCGCAGCGATTGATATCCCGCGATCCTGCACTATTGCGCAACTGGCTCAGTTCCCGATGCTCGTTCAAGAAGCTGATTCGGCGACAGGCAAGGTGGTCGCCGCATGGCTACAACACCATAACGTGCAACCTCCCGAACTTCTGACCTGCAACAGTTACGCCGCGTTGGGAGGCATGACCACCGCGGGGCTCGGCATCGGCTACCTCCCTTTGGCGGTGTCCGCAGAACTATCGGCCATGGGTGCGGTAAATGAGATCTCGGTGTCGCCGCCCACTCCCGCCACCTATTACGTTGCGGTCATGCGCTCAGAACTGTCACCGCCCTTGACCCGACACCTGATCTCGATGGCGAAGCAATTGTGCAATTACAACCGACGCTACCAGGACGCAAACACCATCCGGGCCGGGAAAGATAAGACCTCATGCTGACGCTCAAACAGATCGAGACTTTTTACTGGACAGGAAAACTGGGCACCGTACAACGCGCCGCCAACCGCCTGCACATCACACAATCGGCCGCGACAAAAAGACTTCAGGAGGTGGAACGGTTATCCGGCGCCCCACTGTTTGAGGGGGACACAGGCAGAAAGGCGACGCTGTCGCCCAAGGGGCTTGAGTTGTTTGCCTTGTGCCAAAACCTTCTTGAAGAAGTGCAGGATTTGCAGACCATGGCGAAGGAAAAGCCTTCGCCCACCCAGCCCTTGCGTATTGGCCTTACAGAGCTCATAGCACTGACCTGGTTCAAGAGCTTCATGCAGACCATGCGCCAGCTATATCCCGAGCAGATCATCGCACCACAGGTGCATTCATCGGCCGCCCTTCACAACCATGTATTGACCAACAAACTTGATTTCTGCCTCATGCCCAAATCCGACGTATCTCCGTTGCTCGCCAGTATCGAAATCGGACAAGCGCGGTTTGAATGGATGGGGCCGTCGGGTTGCTTTCAGGCCGGCCAGGAGCTCACGCCTAAAGATCTGGCGCAGTGGCCCATCCTGGAGCAGGACAGCAACTCCATCATTACAACCCTTTCAACCCACACCTTTCTACGCAGCGGTTTCGATCCGGGTAGATTCAACGGCGGCGATAACGTGATGGCCTTGGGCGGTCTGGTCGAAGCCGGCGCAGGCCTGGCCTGCCTGCCGGTCGACCTGTTTACACAGCCTTTGCAACAAGGCCGCATGCAACTGCTCAATGTCATACCGCCGGTCCAGCGTGTGGACTACTGCGCGGTGTTTCACAAACAACCGCGTTCAGCACTACATCAGGAAATCGTGCGCGTGGCACAGCAATGCTGCGTATTTTCCTGACGTCGACTCTTGGCGTCGATTACTTATCGCCACTGAGCAGTCGCCGAACCCAACGCACCCGCCGGGTAATCCCACTGCATCTGCGTGCCATCGATGGACAGCGCCGGTTTGAGACGATATGCAGGACCCCATGACGTGTGCTCAAGCTGCGTGGTCAGATCATCCTGCTGCTCCGGGACCAGCGGGGTGAGGTCACCCTGCGAACCGGAATACTCGATCAGCAACTTTGCCGTCCTGGCGAGCGATGCACGGGCGGCGCAACCGGCGCCTGTGGTCAGCCGGGTGGTCAACCCGCGGATTGCTGCGGCGGCCAACAAATACCCGGTTCCGTGATCAATCGCCTGCCCTGGCAATGGCACCGGACGATCGCTTTGCGCCAGACGCATGCCGGCCTCTGCGACGCCGGTACTCATCTGCACCAGGCTGTCGAAACCGCGCCGCTCGCGCCACGGGCCGGTCCAGCCGTATGCGTCGAGGGCGACGTCGACCAGTGTCGGGTTCAACTCACGACACCGCTCCACGCCCAGCCCGAGGCGAGCCAAGGCGTCGGGACGATAACCGTGAATCAGCACATCTGCTTGACCAAGCAGGCGCTCGAACGTGGCGCGGTCAGTGGCATCTTTGAGGTCCAGACGCGCACATCGCTTGCCCAGCACCACCTCTGGCACGATGCCGGGCTCTTCCCAGCCATAAGGATCGATGCGCAGCACGTCGGCACCAAAACCTGCCAAAAAGCGTGTGGCAATGGGGCCTGCAAGAATCCGCGTGAGGTCCAGTACCCGTACGCCGCGCAAGGGACGCTCTTTGGACACGGGCCATGTCGGCTTCGCGCCACTTGTGCTCAAGGTGTGGTGCAGCAGTGGCTCATTCCAGACCGCTTGCCCCTGGGGATGATCGGCCCACGCCTGCACGCTACGCATGACGGCCGCACAGCCATTGCGTTCAACGATGGTGGCCTCAAGCTCACTGCCGAGCCAACCGGCTACCGCACGTGCAACGGCATCCCGTTCACCCACTACACCCAGGACCGCAAGCGTGGCTTCCCGGTGATGGGGTGCGTTGGTGTGCAGACGAATCCAGCCGTCAGCCGTCCGGTAATCCCCCGCAATAGCGTCCCACTGAGGCGCAGATACCCACCCCTGCGGACGCAGCGAAGTGCCAAACCAGAATGACGCGAGGCGCCGGTCGATCTTTACCGACGGCACGCTGCCCGCATTGAGGGAAACGAACTCGGCCACCGCCAGGCTCGCCGCACCGATGGCGGCCGTGGCGAAGTCGGTATAGGCAAATGCGCAAGGCGCTGAACCACTGCCGGTCACTGTCACCTGGGCCAGATGCCGGGGATCTCCGCCGACTGCCTCCCAGAATGCTTGCAGATATCCGTCAAAGGGCGCCGACGCCGTGGAATCTGCCGTCTTGATCAATTCACCGCTGGACATGATGGTTATCCGATAGGGGTTAAGTAGGGAAAAGATCCGCCTCGTTGTTTTAATCGTCAATATTGATTATATAAATCAACTACTCTTCGAGAGATGCGCTTATGCCCCATTACCTGTCCGCCGCCCAGGCAGCCGAGCATCTCGGCGTATCGCGACAAACGCTTTATGCCTACGTCAGCCGCGGGCTGCATCACATCAACGGGTGCAAGCTTGCGAGCCGGGGTCATCGGCGGCCTTGCAGCCTTGACGGGCAGCCGACATGGCGCCACCACGGCACGGGGCGAAGCGATGTGGGATGAGGTGGGTGAGAACAATGCAGGGAGGAAAATGCGTGACCGACTTGCCAGGGGCGACGACCTTCCCGGTTTCTGCCACCACCTCTACCCCAATGACGACGTACGCGCGACATCGCTGCCCAAGGGCAGGCTTATACCGGGGTTCGACCTCGAGGGTGTCAGTGAGGGATAGTCTCAGGGCGTGAAGAGGCCGGTGCAGTCAGCAAATATCTTCGGACCTGAACCACCGCCTTCACAGGCAAGAACTAACCGTCCGCCCTGTGCCAACAATGTCCCCGTTTGTATTTCACCCCATGGCCTCCAACGCCCCGTTTACCCGCCACGCAAAGGTAGTGGTTGTCGCCAGCGCGCCAAAGGTCCAGGTATTGCGCTCCAGAAAACCACAATGCCCGGCTTTGACGGCCGGTACGTCGCGCCATAAACGTTGTTGGTAAAGCGCCTGATCGGGGCGATCGATCAATAACAGCAACCAGTCTTGCTGTGCATACAGGGCTTCCAGCGACAAACGCACCCCCATGCGTCGCGCCGAGGTGGTCGCCCACGCGTTCTGCAAACCGACGTAATCGAGCAATGCGCCGACCGAGCTGCGGCGGTCGAAGCCCCAGAAACTGCCGTCGCCGGTCAGCGGGCTGAGCAGCGCGGTAGAGCGACCGCTCAGTTTCAGGCTGTTCACGCGCTGGCGGGTCGCATCCAGTGCGGCGTCCAGTTGTGCGGCGAGGTTGGCGCCAGGCTCGCGTGCGCCGACCAGGCTGGCGAGATCGTCGCAAACTTGCCGCAGCCTGAGCAGCGCATCGCCCTGCCCTGGCTCCGGTTCCAGGTCGTAGACCACCGTAGGCGCAATCGCCGCCAGTTGCTCAGCGATACGTGCGTGGCGCTGCCCATAGCCGACGATAAGGTCGGGCCGCAAGGCTGCAATCGCTTCCAGGTCTGGCTGTTGCCGGGTGCCCACTGAAGCAACCTGACCCATGCGGTCGGCACCGATACCGACCCAGTTGCGGTAGACCTCGGGATCGGCGGCAGCCAGCGGGGTATGCCCCAGGCTCAGCAGGGCTTCGGTGAACACAAACTCCAGCGACACCACCCTGCGGGCGTCGTCCGGTAACACCGGGGAGCGCAGGCCGAGTGCCGTCCTCACCACGCCACGCTGACCACCCCAGCACGCCGCCAACGGCAACGCCAGCGCGGCGGTCAATAACAGACGACGGGTAGTGTCGATCTCAATGGTCATGGTGGTGATCCTGAAAATCATGGTCATGGTCATGGTCATGGTCATCGTCATCGTCATCGTCATCGTCATCGTCATCGTCATGAGCGTGTTCGGCAAGATGCTCGAAGTGTGCTTGCCGTTCGGCAAAGGGCAATTTTTTCAACAGCGGGCAGGTCGTGCAGTATTTAAAATGGTCGTCGAAGGCATAACGCAGGCAGCAATTACGCCGCACTTGCAGAGGATCAGGTGCCAGCGGATGGACTGAATGATGCTCGATGAAGGCTGCTCGATAAGGGTTGGGCGCCAGGCCGTCGAGGGTCCGCGCTGCGCCAAGCAGTTGCTCGCGTTCAGCCAGGATGACTTCGGCCATGCTCGGCATGTGCTCGACCAACGTAAGAAATACCGAATCGATGCGCGTCGCAACGTTGACCCAGAGGATATCGCGGCTCAGGCCACTGGCCCGATGCAAGGACTCCACCATTGTCGGAAACACCTCGTCCAGCAGTACGCCATAACGGGCGGCCAGGTCGGGCGCCGGTTGCAGGGTCGGCGCCAGCAACAAGCGTTTGGGATAGCCGTCGGGCTCGAACGACAGGCTGTCCAGGGACACGTCCGGTACCGCTTGCACCAAAAGGGCAGGCACCGTCACCAGGTACAACAGCGTCCCGGCCAGATAGATCGACCATTCCGAGGCATAGGCCCGGGTATGCAGGTTGCGCCGCCGCGTCGACAACGCCGCCGCACAACTGACCGGACGCCGTCCGGCCTGACGGTCCAGCTCCGCGGCCCGGACCAATTCCCGTTCCAAGGCATCGGGATCGGCCAGCACCCGCCCGGATAGCCAACGTTGTCCGTCATCGACGAACGTGCAGTATTCGCGCAGTTCAGCCAGCGCCGGTTGCGCCAGCAAAGTGGGGAAGTCCATCAAGCAGTCCTGCGCAAATAGCTGCGCGCCAGTAGCCAGAGAAAATACGGCGCACCGATGGCGGCGGTCAGAATACCCAAGGGCAGGTCACGTGGCGCGAACGCCACCCGGCCCAGGCAGTCCGCAATGCCCAGCAACAACGCGCCGATCAGCATGGCTGCCGCAATCTGCTGGCGCTGGCCACGCAAACCCAACATGCGTGCCGCGTGGGGGGCGATCAGGCCGGCAAAGGCCACCGGTCCCGTGCCCGCCACAGCGGTGGCAGTCATCAGGCTGGCTACGGCAAGCAGGGCCAGCCGCGCACGCATCACGTCAAGGCCCAGGGAAGCCGCCGAGGCGTCGCCCAATGCCAGCAACTCCAGCCAGCGTCCGGCGCGCCAGGCCAGCGGCAGGCTGAGCAAGGCCCACGGCAACATCGACAGCAGCGTGCCCCAGCCCTGGGCGTAGGTGCTGCCGACCATCCAGCTCAGGGCCTGAGTGATGTGCACGTGAAACTGCAGCAACACCAGGTTCAGCGCCGCCGCCAGCAACGCGGCGCAGGCCAGTCCGGTCAGGGTCACGCGCATGGGCTCCAGGCCGATGCGCCAGTTCAGGCCCACCACCAAACCCAGCACTGCAGCAGAGGCTGCCCAGGCCAGCGGAACGCCCCACCACACCATGGAATCGGCCGCCGTCGGCACCCATAACATCATCAACAGCATCGCCAGACTGGCCGCCGCCGTACCGCCGAACATCTCCGGGCCAGCCAAAGGATTTCGGGTCATGCCTTGCAATAGCATGCCGCTGGCCGCCAGCAGCGCGCCGCCGAGCATGGCGATGAGGCTACGAGGCAGGCGCAGGCCGAGGATCATCTGCGCGTTGCTGTCGCCGTGCAGCGTGCCTTGTAGCAGTGACAGCAACGAGTGTGCGCTGGAGCCATGGCTGGCCGCGACCCACGCCGTGACCAGCAGAGCCAGACTCGCAGTAATAAACAAGCGCTGCGGCGAACCCAGACGCTCGCGAACCTGGGCCGGACTCATCAACATGCGAGCCGGAGTGGGCGCCTGGGTGCGGCGAAGGATCAACAACAGCACCGGCGTGCCCAGCAAAGCGGTCATTACCCCCAATGGCAGGCGCCCGTCGTCGCCCACGGCGATCACCACGGCATCGGCCACCAGCAACAACACCGCGCCCCACAGGGCAGACAAGGGGATCAAATGCGAAGGCCGATGCACCCCCAGCATGCGTAACAGGTTGGGCGCGATCAGACCGATGAACCCGACCGGTCCGGCGCGACCGATCGCCAGGGCGGTCAGCCAGGTCGCCAACAACACGCACACAGCCCGCAGCAAGGGTGGCCGCAGGCCGAGCAGACTGGCCTGTTCATCACCCAGACGAATCAGGTTCAAACCCCGCGTCAGCCACAACACCAGCAGTATCACTGGCACGGCGAGCACCCAGGCCAGCGACACGCCACTGGTACCTACCTGCTGCAACGAGCCGGTGCTCCATTGCACCAGGGTCACCGCCGAATCATCACTGAGGGTCAACACCAGCATCAACAGCGCGTTAAGGGCCAGCGCGGTAGCCGCCCCGGCCAGGGTCATGCGCAGGGGTGACGCGCGCCAGCCGCCCGCGACCGCAAAGGTCAGGCCGGCAGCGGCCAGCCCGCCGATGAACAGCGTCGGCGCCACAGGCAACGCGCTCCAGATGAAGGTCGCCACCAGCCCCAACTGAGCACCCGTGGTGACCCCCAACAGGTCGCTGGAGGCCAGCGGATTGTGGGTCACTGTTTGCAGCAGCGCACCGGCCATACCGAACGCTACACCAGCCAGCACACCGGCCAGCACCCGCGACAAATGCAGGTCGACAAACAGCATCCGCGCCGGTGAGTCGGGGTCGGCCAGGGCGCTCCACGAGAGACTGCCAAAAGCAAAAAAAGCGTTCCACAGCAGCATCGCTGTCAACGCCAGAAGGCCGGCAGCAAGCAGGCCAAAAAAAGAAGTGGTGCGTGAGACGCCAGCGCTGGGTAGCGCGCTGTTCGCCATATTCATGGGCTCATCCTGGGCAGGCACACCGGGTCGCCATCCACCGTGATCCGGCGCATGGGGGTGTCGAATACGGGCTCCAGCACCTGCGGTTGCATGATCGCTTCGGGCACACCCCGGGCACAGAGGCGGCCGTCCTTCATCAGCAGCATTTCATCGCTGAAAACAGCCGCCTGGTTGAGATCGTGCAGCACCCAGATCACCGTCAGATTGATCTCCAGCGCCAGTTCGCGAATCAGGCGCAGCACCTCGACCTGATGGTGGATGTCGAGAAAGGTGGTCGGTTCGTCCAGCAACAGCACCCGTCCGCCCTGGGCCAGTGCCATGGCAATGAACGCACGCTGGCGCTCACCACCTGACAGCTGGCTCAAGTCGCGCTTGCGCAGCGCCTGCAAGTGGGTGCGTTCGATGGCCTGCTCGATGGCAGCGCGGTCCGCCGGACCAGGCCCGGCAGCGATGCCGGTGTAGCAATAGCGCCCGGTGGCGACGAGTTCTTCGACCAGCATGCCCTCGGGCACCAGCGGGTTCTGCGCCAGCATCGCCAGGCGTTGCGCCCGCTCACGCGGGGCAAAACCCGTCAGAAGCTGGCCGTCGAGCCAGACCTGCCCCGCCGCTGGCTTGAGCAAGCCGCCCAGGGTGCGCAGCAAGGTGCTCTTGCCGCAGCCGTTGGGGCCGCACAAGGCGCTGATGCGCCCTGGCGCGAACGCCACCGACAAGCCGTCCAGCACCCGCCGTTGGCCGAGTTGTACACAGAGCCCTTCGGCACGCAACGCAGCCGTCGCAGGCTCCACTGGCGCCGAGAACAGCGGCGCCAGTGTCTCGTCGGCAATGGTTACCACGAGCGACGGGCAGTCAGCAGCACTTCCTGACGGTCGCCGTACTGGCAACGGGTGACGCTGCCACAGCGAGACACGTACTGCTTGTCGAGAAGGTTGTTGGCCGACAGCACGAAGCGCCAGTCCGGCAAGGTGTAGTGAATCGCCGCGTCCACCACTGCAAAGGAGTCCACTTTGACGGTGTTAGCCGGGTCGGCATAGCTGGAGCCTACGTACTGCGCACCGGCACCAAAGCCCAAACCACTGAGCGGGCCGTCATGCAGGGTGTAATCCAGCCACAGCGAACCAAGGTGACGCGGCGTAGCGGTTGGTGCGTTACCCACGCTGGTGTCCGTCGCAGCACCCTTGGTGACTTCCACGTTCTGCAGGGTATAAGCGCCCAGCAGTTTGAGGTTGCGAGTCAACTCGGCTGTCGCTTCCAGTTCAATACCACGGCTGCGGACCTGGCCATCCTGGACGCTGCCGATAACGGATGGATCGGGGGCGTCGGTCAGGGCGTTATTCTGGCGCAGGTCAAACGCAGCGGCCGAGAATGTCGCGTTCATCCCTGGAGGCTGGTACTTCAATCCGGCTTCCCATTGCTTGGACGTGAGCGGCGTGAATGCACCGCCATAAGCGTTGGTGCCCAGTACCGGCTGGAACGAGGTGGAATAGCTCAGGTACGGCGCCAGGCCCGAATCGAACTCGTACATCAGGCCGATACGACCACTGAAGGCATTGTCACTGTGGTCGCTACGGGTGTTGGCCAGGTTGTCCTCGCTCTTGGTCGATACCCAGTCTTGACGCCCACTGACCACCAGTACCCACTTGTCGAGCTTCATCTGGTCCTGCAGGTACAGGCCAGTCTGCGTCTGGAGCTGATGGGTCCGGGTATCGTTGAAATCCGGCTTGCTGATGCTGCCGCGCAAGGCCGTCGGGTCATACAGGTTCAGCGGGTGGCCGTAGCTGTAGCCTTCGCTGTCGAAGAAGTTCTGCGTGGTGACGTTCAGCCCGAACAGCAACGTGTGATCGACGGCGCCGGTGGTGATATGGCCCTGGATCTGGTTGTCGAAGTCGACGTTGTTGAAGCTTGAAGCAAGGTTCATCGCCGCGCGCTGGATGGTCTGCTGGTCGGCGCTCAACGCATAGCCAAACAGGGCCTGGTTATCCAGGTCGGTGTGCGAATAACGGAAGTTCTGGCGGAACGACCAGTCATCGTTGAACTGGTGCTTGAGCAGGTAAGCCAGCGAGTACTGGGTCTTGTCGTAATTTTCGTAGTTCGGGTTGCTGGTAGCCAGGCTGGTGGGAATGCGCTGGCCCAGATTGGTGCGCTTCACCGTGCCGTAGTACGGCAGGAAATTGTTGGAGTCCATGGTGTTGTCGCGCAGGTAGCTGGCCATCAGCGTCAGGGACGTGGCGTCGCTCAGACGCAAGGTCAGGGATGGCGCCAGCAAGCTGCGCGTGCCGTGGACCGAATCGACCTCATTGCGGCTGGTGGTTTCCTGGGCGATGACGCGATACAGGATGTTGTCGTTACCAGGCACCGGACCAGACACGTCGACGCCGAGCTGGTAGCGATCATGACTGCCTACCTGCGCGTCGACCTGACCACGGGTGTAGTCGGTGGGCATCTTGGAGACCATGTTGACCACACCGCCGGGTTCGCCCTGGCCATACAGCACCGACGCCGGCCCCTTGAGCACTTCAATGCGTTCGAGCTGGTACGGGTCGACCCGGAACTGATCAAGCGCACGGCCGGGTATCGCCGGAAGCCGGGTGCCATCTAGGTAGAAAAAGTCTGAACTGAAACCACGAATGGTGAAGGCGTCGTTGCGGGTGTCGTTGCTGTAGGAGGTATTAACCCCAGCAGTGTAGTGCAGCGCCTGATTGAGGTCGGTGACGTTGCGGTCATCCAGTTGCTCGCGACCGATCACCGAGATCGACTGCGGCGTCTCTTGCAGCGGGGTGTCGGTCTTGGTCGCTGCGCCGCCTTGACGGGCGACGAAACCCTGTACCGGACCGTCGGCGGTTTCCTGATCGCGTTCACTTTGAATACGCGACGCAGGCAGTGCCAAAACAGTGCCGCTATCGCTGGTGCTGGCGTCAGTGCCGGTATCAGCGTTAGCCGACAAAGCCGGTATAGCTGTGATGCCGATCCCCATCAGCACCGCCAAGGTATTCATTTGAAAACCCGCTTTCATTGCTTCCCCCGATGTTTCATGGCGCTCAATCGGCGCCTAAAAAGTGGTAACGCTGCTCCCCGCTACCTGGCTCCGGGATCAATATCAGAATCAGGCGCGGCGAAATTTAAATATCAATCGTTCTTATTTGCAACATAATTTAACATTCACCCTAAAAGGAGGATTCATCGCCATGGGGTTTGTGCATGGCCATCTGCAGACTCCCGGTCCAGACGGTCGGAAGCGGTGTGCGAGGGATGGTTAACGTCAGCTCTCCATGGATTTTTTATAGCCGCGCTCTTCCTTGACAGTCCTTGCCAACAGACAGGTAACTCATGCGTCCCACCCAGGTTCAACCTAAAAACGTCCTCGCGACCCTGCTCGGGCAAGTCCGCGGTCGCTTGGCAATGGCCACAGTTGCCAGCATCCTCAGCGGCCTGGCAGGGGTCGCCCTGGTTGCCCTGCTCAACGCAGCACTGAACGCTGCGCCCGAGCAACTGCCGGGGCTGGGTGGGCAATTCATGGTGCTGTGCGCCATAGCGCTGTGCTTGCGCCTGTTCGCCAGCTCGATCTTCATCAAGCTGACCCAGACCACCCTCGCCAACCTGCGCCGCCACCTGGCTCGGCAGATTCGCGGTGCGCCCTACCGCCAGCTTGAAAGCATCGGCGCCGCGCGCCTGCAGTCGCTGGCCAGCGACGATGCAACCCTGGTCGCCACCCTGTTTGCCAGCCTGCCGTTGATTGCCATGAACGGTGCCATCGTCGCGGGCAGCCTGATCTACCTGGGGGTTTTGTCCTTCGTCACACTGCTGTTCGTAGCGCTGGCCATCGGCCTGGGTTCGCTGGCCTTCCACCTGGCCCATGGCCGGGCGATGGTTCATCTGCGCGCCGCCGGCCAACAGCAAGACGCCGCATTGAAGCACTTCAGTGCGCTGATCTCCGGAGCCAAGGAGCTCAAGCTCAACCGCGCTCGCGGCGACGATTTCGTCGACCAGGTATTGGCCCCCACCCTCGACTCGGTGCGCAGTACCCGCGTGCGTGGCATGTTGATCTACACCGGGGCGAGCAACTTCGGCTTGTTTCTGCTGTACGTGATCATTGGCATCACCACCTTCTTCTTTACCCGCTACGCAGGCCTCGACGCCCATACCAGTTCGGGCTTCGTGGTGGTGTTTCTGTACCTCATGGTGCCGCTGGACAGCCTGCTCAATAACCTGCCTCAGGTGCAATTGGCGCGGGTGGCGCTGGAGCGTATCGAGAGCGCCGTGGCGCTGATGCAAAACGACGAGACACCGAGCACAGGCCCGGCGCCAACCACCTTCAATCGCCTCGAAGTACGCGGCCTGCGCCACAGCTATTACCACGAACGCGCCGATGAAATGTTCCACCTGGGGCCGATGGACCTGTCATTCGGGCCCGGCGAACTGATCTTTCTGGTGGGTGGCAACGGCAGCGGCAAAACCACCCTGGCGAAGCTGCTTGCAGGCCTGTATGTCGCCGAGCAAGGGGAAATCCGCATGGATGGCAACGTGGTCAACGCCAGCAACCGCGACCACTATCGCCAGCATTTCAGCGCCATCTTCTCCGATTTCCACCTGTTCGATTCGCTGGTGGGTCTACCGGCCAAAGGCCTCGACCAACTGGGTAACGAACTGCTGAAAAAGCTGCACCTGGACCACAAGGTAAAAGTCGTCGATGGCGCCTTTTCCACCCACGAACTGTCACAGGGCCAACGCAAGCGCCTGGCGTTGGTAGTCGCCTACCTCGAAGACAGGCCCTTCTATATCTTCGATGAGTGGGCGGCAGATCAGGACCCGACCTTCAAGGAAGTCTTCTACCAGACCTTGCTGCCCGAGCTCCGCGCACGCGGCAAGACCGTGTTGGCGATCAGTCACGATGACCGTTACTTCCACCTCGCCGATCGCCGCATCAGGCTCGAAGACGGGCAAATCGCCGATGTGCTGGACGTCAGGCTGCATCTTCCTGTGACCTGACCGAGCCGCAACAGGTCACCGCGTCGAGGCGCGGAAATAGTCCTGGGCCATACGCAAGAAAGGCTCCAGCGCAGGGTTGTCATTGTCGCTTCTGGAGACCATGTACACCTCGGCGCGGGGCTGAGCATCCTCAAGCGGGCGGAACTGCAAGTGCCCCAGGTAAAGCTCGCGAGCCGCCGCCGGTACGATCGCCAACCCAAGGCCCGCGCGCACAAGGCCGAGTATGGAGTGGGTCTGCCCCAGGTAATGCAGATAGCGCGGCGCAACGCCCGCCATGGCGAAAAGACCGACGATGCAATCGTAGAAATACCGCCCTTCGTCCGGCGAATACATCACGAAAGGCTGTTGATCCAGATCGGCCACCGCAATCGTCTCTCGCTGCGCCAGGGTGTGTGTGTTCGACATCGCGACCAACAGCGGCTCGCTGCAAATCAGATGGGAATCAAAGCCGAGGTGGGGTGCCGCTCGCCGGACAAAACCGACATCAATCATGCTGGCCGCCAGCGCTTCGGACTGGGCGCCAGAGACCATTTCATGCAGCTCGAAACCTACATCCGGAAGCAACTGAGCAGCGCGACCCAGTAGACCGGGAATCAGGCTGTAGCCACTGACCGCCGTGAACCCCAGCAGCAATTGCCCCGCTTCGCCTCGCGCCAGCCGCCGGGCCGCCGTACCGGCCTGCTCGGTATACGCCAGAACGTGCCGGGCATCGCGCAGGAAATGTTGCCCGGCAACCGTGAGTTGCACGTTGCGATTACTGCGCTCAAGCAGCGTGACGCCCAGCGAGCGCTCCAGCATCTGTATCTGGCGACTCAGAGGCGGTTGGGTCATGAACAAACGTTTGGCCGCCCGGCCGAAATGCAGCTCTTCGGCAACCATCACAAAGCAGCGCAACTGATGGAGTTCCATGATTCAAATCTTGTATTGATCGATACAGTATCAATGTTAGACCAGCATCGATCGTTTTCCTACTCTTGAGCCACACACAGGCGACTGCCGAGCGCCCGTAAAAATAATTACAACTCAAGGAACGCGACGTGAAGATCAATATCCTGCTCACACAACCTGTACCCGATCTGATCGATGCTCAACTGCGGGAAGCCTATGCCGTCCACCGGTTGTACGAGGCCGCCGACCAGGACGCCTTCTTGACCCAGGTGGGCGACAGCATACGTGGCGTCGTCACTGGCGGAGCCAAGGGTCTGTCCAACGCGATCATGAATCGCCTGCCTGCGCTGCAAGTGATCGCCATCAGTGGCATTGGCACCGACGCGGTAGACCTCAAACATGCAGCGGCTCGTGGCGTTCAGGTGACCACCACTCCAGGTGTCCTGACCGATGACGTTGCGGACATGGGCATGGGCCTGCTGATCATGACCCTGCGTGACCTGGCCACCGGCGACCGCATCGTGCGTGAGGGCCAGTGGGGCACTGTCGCTCAACCGCTGGCGCGCAAAGTCACCGGCATTCAGTTGGGCATCGTTGGATTGGGCCGGGTCGGGCACGCCATCGCAAAACGGGCACTGGCGTTCAACATGACCGTGAGCTACACCGACCTGCACGAGCAGCCACAAAGCGGCTACCACTTTGTTCCCGAACTGATCGAGCTGGCGCGCCGCAGCGATGTGCTGATGTTGGCGGCGTCTGCCGATCAAGGCAGCGCAATCATCACCCCTGAGGTGCTACAGGCACTGGGCGCCAAGGGCTACCTGATCAACGTTGCGCGGGGCAAATTGGTGGACGAGCAGGCCCTGATCGCTGCATTGAGCGAGGGCATCATCGCCGGCGCCGGGCTTGATGTATTTGTCGATGAGCCCCGTGTTCCAGAAGCCCTGCGCTCACTGGGCAATGTGGTGCTGCAACCGCATCGCGCCAGCGCTACCGAACAAACGCGCCAGGCGATGGGCGAAATCGTGCTAGCCAACCTGAAGGCCTGTTTTTCAGGGTCTGCGCTACCGACAGCCGTCGCCTGCTGAGATACACACGCTGCAAACCATTCCAACAATAAATCTTCCCCCGAGGGAAGTCGGAGAGCTCCATGACCTCCAAGACCGCACCGCTGACAATCCCGCTCGAAAAAGCCCATGTCGGGCGTCGCCGGTTCGTCATCCTCGCGCTGATATTCATCGTCACCGTGCTCAATTACGCCGACCGGGCCACTATGTCCATCGCCGGTACAGGCGTAGTGAAAGACCTGGGCCTGGACCCGATCATGCTGGGAATGATCTTTTCCGCCTTTGCCTGGGCGTATGCACTGGGTCAGATTCCTGGGGGCTGGCTACTGGACAGGTTCGGTGCGCGAAGGGTTTACGGCTGCAGCCTGTTCCTGTGGTCGTTGTTCACCATGATGCAAGGCACCGTGGGCTGGATCGGTCTTGTTGGCTCCACGGCAGCCATCACTCTGTTCGGTATGCGTTTTATGCTTGGCCTGGTGGAGTCGCCAGCATTTCCAGCCAACAATCGCATCGTTTCCTGCTGGTTCCCGACCAGCGAACGCGGAACCGCCTCGGCACTGTTCAACTCGGCGCAATACATGGCCGTTGTGATTTTCGCCCCGCTCATGGCGTGGCTGACTCATACCCTGGGCTGGGAACATGTCTTCGTCTGGATGGGCGCATTAGGCCTTTTGGCGACTGTGTTCTGGTTTGCCTTGTACCATGAGCCCCATAGCGACCCCCGCCTGACTGAAGCTGAGCTGCAATACATGCGCGACGGCGGCGCACTGGTGGACCTGGAAGCCACGCGCAAAGCCAGCAAACCAAAACTGAAGATGAAAGAAGTCGCTCAACTCTTCAACAACCGCACGCTGTGGGCCGTCTACCTGGGGCAATACTGCATCACCGCCCTCACCTACTTCTTCATCACCTGGTTTCCGATTTACCTCATCAAGGGCCGCGGCATGACCATCATGGAAGCTGGCTGGGTGGCTGCGTTGCCAGCGATCTGTGGTTTCTCGGGCGGTGTGCTGGGCGGAGTGGTGTCCGATTATCTGATCCGCCGGGGCGTGCATCCGTCGAAAGCTCGCAAAACCCCTTTTGTGATCGGTATGGCGCTGGCTTCAAGCCTGGTCTCGGCCAACTATGTCGATGCCAACTGGATGGTGATTGCGTTGATGGCCCTGGCATTCTTTGGCAAGGGACTCGCCGCAGTCGGCTGGGCTGTGTTGTCCGACACCGCGCCTAAAGGCATGGTGGGTTTGAGCGGCGGGGTATTTAACGGTATTGGCAATGTCGCAGGGATCATCACCCCGGTGGTCATCGGTTACTTCGTTGCCACAACAGGCTCGTTCGATTCCGCCCTATGGTTCGTGGCCGCCCACGGTTTGCTCGGGATCTTCGGCTACGTGGTTCTGGCCGGACGCTTCGAGCGGGTTGTTATCGTCGAAGCTGAGCATTCCGGCGTAGCCAGCTAAGCAAATTAGCCAGCGCCTCTGCAAAACACTAAAGCAGAGGCGCCCATCCACAACGCCCCTTCTCAGCCCTTGGCAATCTCCGGCACCACCAGCCACTCGGCGCTGTCGTTCCAGACGTCCATATGGGTGATCTTGCCGAACTGTCAGAATCAGTCGAAAGAAAACGTCCGCCAGTGACGCCATGTAAAGGCCCTGGCTAGAGCGTATAGAGCAGCTAGCTGCGGGTTGACGGATAGCCTCAGGGCGTGAAGAGGGTATGCAGGACCAACGCATCATGGAGGCCATCTATGAATCGGCGCGCCTCGGCAAGCCTGTGCAGTTGGCAGAAGCGCAAGGGACAGATGCGTTCCGTGGCACCCCGCCATCAAAGATATAGTGAGCTTTCAACTTAAATCATGAAGCGATTTACCATTGGGCTCAGTGACAGACAACTCCGAGAACGTCACTTCCAGCCCGGCTCGCTCAGGCGTACACGCCATTGGGCCCACCCAGTAGTGATCGGACACGGGAAAGGGCGCCAGGCGTATCAATGGCCAATATTGACCATCCGTAGAGGCCTGGACCTTAAGCACACCCGCCTCCACGGTGACGCGAAGCCAGAAGCCTTCAGCGCTGCCCGTGAACAGGCCGGTCGACCAGTCTGAAACTGTGTCGGTAACGACGGTACTGAGGAATAACGCGCCGTCATTCACTTCCGCAGAGATTTTTACCCATCGCTGCTCGTCGATCCTCACCATCAAACCAGCCTGGTCGTATAGCTCGTGAAAATGGCCGGAGACCTTCACTTGCGCGGTAAAACCACCTGCCGTCTTCACCCCGAAGAAGTGACCACTGTCTCTTACAAATCCGTAGTGGGTCGTTCGCCAGAAGTCCGTCGCTTTATCAGTCTTCAGGCTAAGAACATCATCTTCTACCGACCAGTTTGCAGGCTCATTCAACCAACTGTATTTATCGAACATTTAAGTATTTACTCTGAACTTAACGGGCTGTGGATGTCCGAGTTTCGCACGCATCTCGAAGGTGTCGAGGGTTTCCATACCTTTCCCACGGCCAACGACAGCGAAGACGTTCGATGCCGATTGGCTTGGGGAGATGGGCCCTCCGACGGCCTGTCCGGTGAAGAGATGAGGCTCGTTATGAGGGGCAACTCATTCAACCTCGTCAGCGGAATCGTTTAAGAAGGTCGTGGGCGTGCCGCAGAACATTCTCAGCAGTAAAACCGAACTCTTCGAACAGGGCTGGCGCAGGCGCCGACTCGCCGAAGGTGGTCATGCCGATCACGCGACCTTCCAGACCGACGTATTTGTACCAGTAGTCAGCATGGGCGGCCTCGATGGCGATACGGGCGCTGACCTGCAACGGCAGAACCGATTGCTTGTAGCCTGCGTCCTGGGCATCGAAGACGCTGGTGCAGGGCATGGAAACCACACGCACATTGCGACCTTGCGCGCTCAGGGCGTCGAACGCCTGAACAGCCAGACCCACTTCGGAACCGGTGGCGATCAGGATCAGCTCAGGTTCGCCGATGCAGTCACGCAGCACGTAACCACCGCGGGTGATGCCTTCCAGTTGCGCAGCATCGCGCTTCTGGTGAGTCAGGTTCTGACGCGAGAAGATCATCGCCGAAGGACCGTCGTTACGCTCGATGGCGTATTTCCAGGCCGCAGCCGATTCCACCGCATCCGCCGGACGCCAGGTATCGAGGTTCGGGGTGGTGCGCAGGCTGGTCAGTTGCTCGATCGGCTGGTGAGTCGGGCCGTCTTCGCCCAAGCCGATGGAGTCGTGGGTGAACACGTAGATCACACGCTTCTTCATCAACGCCGACATGCGCACGGCGTTACGGGCGTATTCCATGAAGATCAGGAAGGTCGCGCCGTAAGGAACGAAACCGCCGTGCAGGGCGATACCGTTCATCATCGCGCCCATGCCGAACTCACGAACACCGTAGTGCAGGTAGTTGCCGCTGGCGTCTTCGCCGGTGATGCTCTTGCAGCCTTTCCAGATGGTCAGGTTGGAGCCGGCCAGGTCAGCCGAACCGCCGAGGAACTCAGGCAGCAGCGGGCCGAAAGCGCCCAAGGCGTTCTGGCTTGCTTTACGGCTGGCGATGGTTTCGCCCTTGGCGTTGACTTCAGCGACGTACGCAGCGGATTTCTCGGCAAAGTCAGCGGGCAACTCGCCGCTCATGCGACGGATCAGTTCGTTGGCCAGTTCAGGGTGCGCGGCGGAGTAGGCCGCAAAACGCTGGTCCCAATCGGCTTCAACTGCCAGACCGGCTTCCTTGGCGTTCCACTCGGCGTAGATATCAGCCGGGATTTCGAACGGACCGTGGGTCCACTTCAAGGCAGCGCGGGTCAGGGCGATTTCGTCTGCGCCCAGTGGAGCGCCGTGGCACTCCTCCTTGCCCTGCTTGTTCGGCGAGCCGAAACCAATGGTGGTCTTGCAGCAGATCAGGGTTGGCTGAGCGCTTTTGCGCGCGGTGTCGATAGCGGTCTTGATTTCATCGGAATCATGGCCGTCGACGTTGCGGATAACCTGCCAGCCGTAGGCTTCGAAACGCTTTGGCGTGTCGTCGGTGAACCAGCCTTCGACTTCGCCGTCGATGGAGATGCCGTTGTCATCGTAGAACGCGATCAGCTTGCCCAGGCCCAGAGTACCGGCCAGGGAGCAGACTTCGTGGGAAATGCCTTCCATCATGCAGCCATCACCCAGGAACACGTAGGTGTGGTGGTCGACGATGTTGTGGCCCGGACGGTTGAACTGCGCCGCCAGGGTTTTTTCCGCCACGGCAAAACCAACGGCGTTGGCCAGCCCTTGACCCAATGGGCCGGTGGTGGTTTCAACGCCCGGGGTGTAGCCGTATTCAGGGTGACCCGGGGTGCGGCTGTGCAGCTGGCGGAAGTTTTTCAGGTCGTCGATGGACAGGTCGTAGCCGGTCAGGTGCAACAACGAGTAAACCAGCATCGAGCCATGGCCGTTGGACATGATGAAGCGGTCACGGTCGGCGAACGACGGGTTGCTCGGGTTGTGTTTCAGATAATCACGCCAAAGCACTTCGGCGATATCCGCCATGCCCATAGGGGCACCGGGGTGGCCGCTGTTGGCTTTTTGCACGGCATCCATGCTGAGGGCACGAATGGCGTTGGCACGCTCACGACTTGTAGGCATTTCTCTCTCCTGGATAACGTTGCGCGCAGCAGAGACCGTCCGCATTATCTGCAATGCCGGCTTTAGAATTGGTTGAAAAGTTAGAGCCGCATATTGGCAGTCAGAACGGTCGAAGGGCTGCTGACGGTGTAAGCCAATAATCAAATTTTGGCGTGTAAGAGATATTCGAGTTTCTCCTGATCACGGGCGAACTGGCGTATTCCTTCGGCCAGCTTTTCCGTGCTCATTGCGTCCTCGTTACACGCCCAACGAAAGTCTGCCTCTGTCAGTGTCTGGCGCAGATCTCCCGCACCCTCTGGTTTCAACATATGCTTCAGCAATCCGTGGTCCTCGGACAGCGTCTGTAACAGATCAGGACTTATGGTTAAGCGGTCACAACCGACCAACTGTTCGATCTGATTCAGGTTGCGGAAACTTGCGCCCATCACCAGCGTATTGAAGCCGTTGGACTTGTAGTAGTTGTAAATACGGACCACCGACTTCACGCCGGGATCATCAGCACCTTTGTAGTCAATCTCGTAGGTCTTCTTGTACCAGTCGTATATGCGACCCACGAAAGGAGAAATCAGAAAAACTCCGGCGTCGGCGCAGGCCTGTGCCTGGGCAAAGGAAAACAGCAGGGTCATGTTGGTCTGGATTCCATCTCGTTCAAGCTGTGAGGCAACACGGATACCTTCCCATGTAGATGCCAGCTTGATCAGCACACGACTACGGGAGACGCCGACTGACTCATACAGCTCAATAAGCCGGTTTGCTTTCGTGAGCATAGCTACGGTGTCGAACGACAAACGCGCATCGATTTCAGTAGAGATCCGCCCTGGAATCAGCTTCACAATTTCAGCCCCTACAGCGACGGCGAAGCGGTCGCATGCCACGTTGATATCCCCTTTCGCACCATCCAGCGCGTGATCCAGAAACGCGCTGTACTGAGGCATCTGCGCAGCCTTGAGCAGCAGCGAAGGATTCGTTGTTGCGTCCACAGGCTTTAGACGGCTGATCGCATCAAGATCGCCAGTGTCAGCGACCACCGTAGTGAATTGCTTGAGTTGTTCCAGCTTTGAAGTCATCGGCTTTTTATCCATCAGGGCGCGACGACATTGCTTCTGCAACTGCCGCCACGTGACGCCCAACGCGCTGCCGGTCCTCATGAAGAACCGGCACCGATGAGGGCTATAGAAACAATATTGGAAAGGGTCGCATCGACATCGAAATCTTCGGCAAACGCTCCAGACATCATCCGCAGCTTGGTTATTGGAGCGTTTAAAGCCGTCGCAATGGCTCTACCCAAGACTTAGCTATTACTTGGAAAAGCGAACTGCGCTGACTCGACTCTGGAAGCGGAGGGCCAGCGCTGGCTGACGGTCTTGCGACGCGTATAGAAACGCACGCCGTCGGGACCATACGCAGCCAGATCACCAAAGATGGAACGCTTCCACCCACCGAAGCTGTGGTAAGAAACAGGGACGGGCAAGGGGACGTTAATACCCACCATGCCAACCTCGATTTCATACGCAAAACGCCGAGCCGCTTCACCGTCTCGGGTGAAGATACATGTGCCGTTTCCGTATTCATGCTCATTAACCAGGGCGATTGCCTGGGCGAGTGAATCAACACGCACGACACAGAGCACGGGGCCAAAGATCTCGTCCGTGTAGATCTTCATGTCTGAGTCAACCCTGTCGAACAGACATCCACCGATGAAGAATCCTTCCTCGCTTCCTTTCACAACCAGTTCACGACCATCTACTACCAGTGTGGCCCCCGCTGCCACGCCGTCGGCGATGTAACCGTCCACCTTGTATCGGTGCCCTGCTGTGATCAAAGGCCCCATATCCAGACCTGGCGATGTTCCCGCACCCACTTTCAACGCCTGGATTTGCGGGACGAGCTTCTCCACCAGTCGATCAGCAATGGAATCGCCGACACACACAGCAACGGAGATTGCCATGCAGCGCTCACCGCATGATCCGTAAGCAGCGCCCATCAGCGCTGGAACGGTGCTATCGAGGTCTGCATCAGGCATCAGCACCGCATGGTTCTTCGCGCCACCAAGAGCCTGTACACGCTTACCGCGCCTGGTGCCTTCGCAATAGATGTACTCAGCCACGGGGGTCGACCCGACAAAGCTCAACGCCTTGACATCAGGAGACTCCAAGAGGGCATCAACTGCCTCCCGGTCACCGTTGACCACATTAAGAACGCCTTTAGGCAATCCCGCATCGTGCAGTAACTGTGCGATGTACAAAGTGGAGCTGGGTACCCGCTCAGACGGTTTCAGGATGAAGCAGTTTCCGCACGCGATAGCGAGTGGATACATCCAGAGTGGCACCATGGCTGGAAAATTGAACGGCGTGATACCAGCCACTACGCCCACCGCTTGAAACTCGGACCAGCTATCAACGGACGGCCCGGCATTGCGGCTGAATTCACCTTTGAGAAGCTCAGGTGCGGCGGTTGCAAACTCAACATTTTCAATGCCCCGCTTTAACTCTCCCGTCGCGTCTTCAAGCGTTTTTCCATGCTCTTCACTGATCAGTCGGGAGATCTTCGCCGCATTCTCTTCGAGCAGTTGCTTGAAGCGAAATAGAACCTGTACCCGTTTGGCAGGCGGGGTGTTGCGCCAACCTGGCAGTGCACGTTTGGCCGCATCAATCGCCATCTGAACCGTTTCGACGGTCGCGAGACTCACGCTACGAATAGGCTGACCTGTTGAAGGGTTGAACACCTGTGCCGTGCGCCCAACCTGAGAGAAAGACTCCCCATTAATAAAGTGAGTAACGACGTTCATTGCATTGACCTTTGGTAATTGGGTGAAACCGGGGCACACCGCTGCTGCAGAGGAACTGCCCCCTGGGTTGGTAGAACTGGAAAAGCCCAAGCTGTTGCCGAAAATTCAAGGGGCGACGTTTATCAACTGTCAGCCAACAACTCACGGTATTGCCGGTTGAAATAAATCAGGCTTTGCGCCTTCTCACTGACAGAAGCCGAGATGACCTCGCAGATCAAAATGTCATGTGTGCCCACTTCGACGCTCTGAACAAGCCGACAATCGAAGGACACCTGCGCTTCGGTCAGGACAGGAGATCCAGAATTTCCGTTGGACCAATGGGCAGACGCAAAACGTTCTTGCGTCGAAGTTTTTCCACCAAAGATGTTCGAGATGTTTTGGTGGCCAGCACCGAGGACGTTGACGCATAGCACGCCGTTTTGTTTGAACGCGTCGTAGACCGAAGCATTACGGTTCAGGCAGACCAATAGGGTTGGCGGCTCGTCCGTAACACTGCTCACTGCCGAAGCAGTAAAACCTGCGCGGCCGGCGGGGCCATCGGTGGTAATGACGTTAACAGCGGCCCCGAGACGCGCCATGGCATTTCGGAAGTCGGCTTTGCTCAGTCCAGGTTGTTCAACGGCGTCTTGATCGGTTCGAGAAGCTACAGGGATCGCTTTCATGATTGTTCACCACGTTGAAATTGAGAATCAGATCAGCTGACAGGCATGTTCAAACGCCAGTCTTGGTAATCGCCCAAACAGTTTCTCGGGGTTTCCGTGGCCAAGATTGATAATGAAGTTAGAGACCCAAGTGGACTCGGCGAAAAACTCCGCATCTACTGCTGCATTGTCGAAGCCCGACAACGCGCCCGCGTCCAGCCCCAGGGAGCGCGCGGCCAAGATCAGGTACGCACCTTGCAGCGTGCTATTGCGAAATGCTGTTTCGTGTGCGGACTGGGGGCTGTGTGTGAACCAGCTTTTGGCATCGGCATGGGGGAACAATATCGGCAACTGCTCGTAAAACTCCCGATCCCAAGCGACTACGACGGTCACCGGCGCCGTCATTGTTTTTTCGAGATTTCCACCCGACAGACAAGGTGCCAGACGCGCCTTGGCTTCTGGGCTGCGGATAAAGAGGAAGCGACCCGGTGAACAGTTGGCGGATGTGGGTGCCATTTTCAACAGGTCATACAGATTATGCAGAACCTGCTCCGACACACCGGCATCGGTCCATCCGTTATGAGTTCGCGCTTCACTAAACAGGGTCGCTAGCGCTTCAATGTTCAGGGTCCGGCTCATACGGTTGCCTCCAAACTGGGGACATTTTTCAAGAACGACAGCAACGAAGTGTTGAACTCCTCCACTGCCGTCACATTGTGTGCATGCGCTCCTTGCGCCACGCAGTGCCACACGGAATTCGTCAGGCCTCTGGCCAAGACCTCGGAACAGGTCCATGGGACAAGCACATCGTCTTTGGCGACCGAGAGCAACGCTGGAATCGTGATCTCTCCCAGACGCCTGGTGATGTTGAAGCGCCTCAAGGCGCTGATACGGGCATGCATGTTGAACGAGCCAGGAAAGTGCTCAAATGCATGGTCGACTTCTGCCTGCACGCGTTTCGCATTAGCTGCGCTCCAACTCGCGGGATAGAGGAAGATTGGCTGAGCCTCGACATACGCACGCGGCCCGGACTCGTCCAGCAAGGTGAGTCGTGCGTCAAAGCATCGGCTGGAATGGGGATTGGGCTCGGACCACGAATTGATGAGCACAAGGCTGCGCACGCGCTCTGAAAAATCGGCCGCCAGCTGCAAACCTATGAGGCCGCCCAACGCGTGCCCGACAAAATGGCATTTCTCGGTGCGCGTTGTGTCCAGGATGCGTTTGACGTCGCGAGCCATGTCCTCGATGTAGTGATCAGCGGGCAATACAACAGCGCTGCGACCGGTGCCGCGCTGATCGTACGCAATCACTCTGTAGCCGGCGTTCACCAGCGCTGGAATCTGTGAAGACCAATAGCTGGCAGAACCGCCCAAGCCTGAGGACAGGACGACCGTTTCACCGCTCGCAGGCCCATGGACCTCTGTATACAAGTCCATCACCTAAGGCCTCGTCCCGATGTGCGCAACCGAAGCGATCTCGACCAGGGCATCTGGTTTAACCAAGCCGCATTGAATGCAATAGCGTGCAGGTTTGACGTCTGGAAAGAACTCCGCATACACAGCGTTGATTGCCGCGTAATCCTCCCAGTTTTTTAGGAACACATGATTGAAGGTGACGTCCGCCATCGACCCGCCGGCATGTTCGATGACGCGCTTGATTGCGTTTAGAACATGACGGGTTTGCTCTGCAGCATTCCCAACGTGGACAACGTTGTTATGGCTATCAAAAGGAAGAGTGCCAGATACATAAACGATATTGTCTGACACCGTACCTGGGACAAATGGCCCGATCGGAGTTCCGGTACCGGAAGGTATGATTGCTTGCTTAGGCATGAGCGAACCCTCAGTTCTAACTAGATCCGTGTAATTGATGAACGATGAGCTAACGGGTTGATAGCTAACCGGTGACGGCACTTACAAATTCATCGACGGTGGAAACCCATCCAAAGAAGGTCTCGACGTTGTACTCCGCCGCGGCCTGGATCGCCGCGCCACCTAATTCGTGAGTCGCGTCCTTCAACATCACGCTGAAGTACTCAAGGTGGAACGCGTCCCGAAGCGTTGATTCGACGCAGACGTTGGTTGCTATGCCGGTGAATACGAGGTTTCTGATGCCTCGCGCACGCAACGTGCTGTCCAACGTGCTGTTAAAGAAACCGCTATATCGAGTTTTCGGCACAATGATGTCGCCGTCCTGCGGACGAAGCTCTGGCACCATTTCATAGTCCCAGGTGCCCTTGGCCAGGAAGTTGAATTGCAGCTTCGGAAATTTGCGCATGGTTTTCAGCGCATTGGACTTGTACCAGTTGGGAGAGCCTGGCCCGCCAGCCTCAATGTACTGGCTGTCCCAGCCATTCTGAAGGAACACCACCACGATACCGGCCGCGCGCGCCGCTTCGATGGCCTTCGCCACGTTGGCAATGACGCCCTGTGCACCCGCGATATCAAAACCCGCCGAGTCGACATATCCACCAACAGATGCATAGGCGTTCTGCATATCCACAACGATGAGTGCCGTATGGGGCTGGTGCAAAAAGAGAGGCTCAGGACGGGCCGCCAATACCACTGCATCCGACGTTCCATACCCTTGCGGGATTCCTGCTGGAATACAGGAAGAAATGGTCCTGTTCTTTTCCGTACTCACGACACTGCCTCCCCCGCAGTCCCGGAGTCACTCAGTCGATGTTGAACCGGGGACACCGCATCAATGCGGCTCTTCATGAGCGGTTGAATACGCTCGCCGAACGCTTTGACTCCATCGACAAAGTTGTCGAACGTAAGCAACACACCTTCGGTACCCTCGACTTCAGCAACTTCGTCCAGCATTCGCGCAATGGCCGTGTAGGAACCCACCAGTGTGCCCATGTTGATGTTGACGGCCGAAGTGGGGTCGGTCATTTGACGGATGTTGGTATCTGCTCCCGACTTTTTGTCGACTGCACCCTGAGCACCCAGCCAGGCAACCGCTTCTTTATCAACACCCGCTTTGTAGTGATCCCACTTGGCTCGGGCCGCTTCGTCGGTCTCATCGGCGATGACCATCATCAGGACATAGGTGCTGACCTTGCGCCCGGTGATCTGGGTAGCTTCGATCAGCTTCTGGGCAGCAGGAGCAAAAGCTTTCGGCGTGTTGACGCCTTTGCCAAAGCAGAAATTGTAATCAGCATATTCCGCCGAAAACTGCATGCCGGAATCGCTTTGACCGGCGCAGATGACCTTCATGTCGGCCTGCGGCCTTGGGCTAAGGCGGCAGTCGTCCATTTGGAAATGAGAACCCCTGAAATCGGATTGCCCTGTTTCCCACAGATCGCGCAAAACATGGATGTATTCCGACAGGTACTCATAGCGACTGGAGAAGAATTCGTCCCCTGGCCACATGCCCATTTGGGAATATTCGGGGCGCTGCCATCCAGTCACCAGGTTAACGCCGAACCTGCCATTCGAGATCGAGTCGATCGTCGACGCCATTCGAGCGACAATTGCTGGAGGCATGACGAGTGAGGCTGCGGTCGCAAATAGCTTGATCCTGGTCGTCACCGCTGCCAGCCCGGCCATAAGCGTGAACGATTCAAGGTTATGGTCCCAGAATTCGGTTTTCCCACCGAAGCCGCGCAGCTTGATCATCGACAGCACAAAGTCCAAACCATAATGTTCGGCCGACTGGGCGATCTGCTTATTCAATTCGAAGCTGGGCTTGTATTGCGGAGCGTTCTCGGAAATTAACCAGCCGTTATTGCCGATAGGGATAAAAACACCAACTTTCATAACAACCTCCAACGTCTATCAGCCGCAAGGCTGCGCTCATTGTTAACAGGAACTTATAATCGCTCGCACAACGGACGGGCTTTTTTAAAAGCTGTAGCCCAGACCGACGTAATAGGCCCAGCCCGTTGAATGCCCCTGGAACTCACCATCACCAAAGTTTAATGTCGAACCGTCCTTCCACTGACCGCCGTTATGGAAGTATCGAGCCACCGTGAAGGCCTTAACGTGCGTAAAGCCATAAACCAGGATATTGGTGGCCACGACCGAATTGTTAGTCCTCGTACCGGTGCCATCCTTGTCCGCCAGTTTTGATCCGAAGTCGAAGTTCGTGAACCCGTAATAATCTAACTTTGAACCGTTCGCGAACGATGCAATAGGGTGTCCGTATTGGAGCTGAAGGCGATAACCGTCCCACGAGTTTTCATTCGCAGCGCCATAATTCTCCCACTGCCGTTTGACATAGATGTTCGGGTTAAGTGTCCATTTCGTCCCGGTGTCAACCTCTGCACCAACCCCCATGTAAAGGGTGTTCTGCCGCGAGGCTCTGCTGTCACCGTTGTCGTAGATCCAGTTACCCGCGAGGTACCAGTCCTTGATCGGTCCCACAGAAAGGTCTTTCCCAAACGCTTTATTAAGCGACATTTTGGGTTTTTGCTCGGTGAAGAGTGGAGAACCCTTGTCCCATATCCCTTTGTCGTTGGCGCTACCTGTGCCAAAGAATTTAGGGAAGTCGAAATAGCCATAGAGCATAAAAGGACCGACGTTCGCGGAGTATTCATACTCCAGATACGTGTCGGCAGTTTTGATCGGACCGAACTGCACATCCTTGCTGGCGATCATCCAGAACGTACTCGTGAATGAGTCTTCCGACGCAACCGCTTTCTCGGCAGGGGTCGGCTCTTTTTCTTTAGTCTGTTCAGGTATCACCACTGAATCCGCATAGGCAGAACTCAGCGCTGTGAGCAACCAAAGGGTAGAGATACCCGCCATAGTTTTTTGACTTACACCCATCATAAATTTCATGTTATGCACCTGGCTGATAATCATGCACGCACCGTTTCAAAATGGCAGACGCTTATTCGGGTGAGCCATAGAACGGCTTCGCCCTCGTTGACGATTTGTCGCGCTATCAACACGAAAGAATACGAAGTTGGCACATTGAACAGGGTGCAACAGCTATCGAATCAACTAGCCTATCTACACCGATGCACCCGTCGATCTTCATGATTTAGTCATTCAAGCCATGGCAATGTTGAGACAAATACCGCCACGCTCAAATCCAGACTAACAATCTTCCAGGTTACGAAACCGCACCGACGTGACGTAGCGTGGAAGCTCAATATCCCGCACCCGGCGGCGAGGCACGCCGCCGGTGCCAACCTAGGCTTTAAATTGCGCTGCCACCGCCAATGCCAGCAGCGAAGCGACTCGGGCGTTATTAAACACAAGCTCAATATTGGCCTTGAGACTGCGCCCTTCCGTCAGTTCAAAGATTCGCTGAAGAAGGAAAGGCGTGAGATTCTTGCGCGTCACGCCTTGCTGATCCGCCTCTTTAACGGCGCGCGCGATGTGAGCTTCAATCTCTTGGGCATCAAGCGCGTGATCATCCGGAATCGGGTTAGCGACAATGATCCCGTTGTCCATGCCCAACGTTGCTTGAAGAGCAATTACGTCCGCAATGCCATCGACCGAGTCGAATGCGTGGTCGACCGGGTAGCCACTGGCTTGGGTAAAAAATGCCGGAAATTGCGAAGTCTTGTATCCGACTACCGGAACACCATTGGTTTCGAGTGTTTCCAGTGTTTTGGGGATATCCAAAATGGATTTAGCGCCAGCACATACCACGGCGACTGGTGTGCGGGCGAGTTCGCTCAAGTCAGCTGAAATATCGAAGGTGGACTCAGCTCCGCGGTGTACACCACCAATCCCGCCGGTAGCGAAAACACGGATACCTGCGAGGGCGGCAATTTGCATCGTGGTAGCAACGGTGGTGCCCGCCAGTTTCTTCTGAGACAGCAAGGCAGCCATGTCGCGGCGTGATGCTTTGGCAGCGCTATGCCCTTCACGGGCCAGACGCTCCAATTCCTTGTAATCCAGGCCAACCATCATTTTGCCGTTCATGATCGCGATGGTGGCCGGGACAGCACCTGTATCACGGACAATGGCTTCGACGTTCAGCGCCATCTCAAGGTTTTGTGGATAAGGCATACCATGGGTGATGATTGTGGACTCAAGCGCTACAACCGCAACACCATCACGCAATGCATTTGCAACGTCGACGGAAATAACGAGCAGGTCTTTTAAGCTTTTCATTTATTGGCTCCTGGTGCCGTGAGGAATGCGACCATGAAATCGTACGAACTATTTATGGTCTAACGACGGGTTCTACTTAAATCAGGTAAAGGAAGTGGATTACCCACAAACAGCCACAACTATTCTCAGCAACGCTACGACGCCAGGAATAGTCCAGCGATACATGCACTGGTCAGATTGGAAAGCGTTCCTGCCAACACTGCCCGCATGCCAAGTATTGCCACTTCAGATCTACGCTCGGGTATCGCTCCACCGAAGCAACCTAGCAATACAGCGATCGATGTAAAGTTCGCGAAGCCACACAAGGCAAAAGAGGCAATCGCTTTTGTTTTTTCGTCGAGTACGATCGCTCCCGCATCATGCAGATAAGGAGAAAGGCTGATGTAGGCCACGAACTCGTTGAAGACCAGCTTTTGCCCGATCAATTGACCAACCAAGGATGCTGAAGTCCAAGGCACGCCGATAAGGTATGCCAAGGGAGCGAATGCCGCGCCGAGCAGACTTTCAATCGTCACCTGGGGGCATCCGAATAAGCCGAAGATGCCGCCGAGTGCGCCATCCATTAGCGCGATCAGGCTTACAAACGCCAGCAACATTGTCGCGATGGAGATAGCAATACGCGCACCATTGGTAGCGCCGATTGCAGCCGCTTCGATCACATTGACCGCGCGCTCCTCTACCTCGTTCTCAACGGTGCTGACTGTTACGTCGGCCTTGCTTTCAGAGGGCATCAACAGCTTCGCGTAAAGAATCCCCCCGGGAATTGCCATAAATGAGGCAGCAATCAGGTACTCCATTCGAACACCTAGCCCCGCGTATCCAGCGAGCATGGAGCCTGCGATTGAGGCGACCCCGCTCGACATTACGCACATCAACTCAGCCTTGGTCATGCTCTTCAGGTAAGGCCTGATGGCAATCGGGAGTTCGTTCTGGCCCAGAAAAATAGTGGTCACAGCCGAAAAGGACTCAACCCGCGTGACGCCAAGCAACACCGCGAAAACCCGCCCTAGTAACCTGGCTACAATCTGCATGATTCCGAGGTAGTAGAAAACTCCAATCAATGCAGACACAAAAATGATATTGGGCAGAACACGCAGCGCAAAAACAAATGCACCATCACCAAATACGCCGATCATTTTGTCACTCACCAGGCCACCAAAGAGAAACTCACTTCCTTTTTGGCCGTAACTTAATACCTTCTCAACGCCCAGTGACAAAGTGCTTAGAAGAGATACTCCCCACGGTAAGTACAACACGATCGCACCGATGAGAACCTGCACCGCCAGCGCTGCGCACACCGTCCGCGGACGAATACGTCTGCGTTTTGTCGAAAATAATATAGCGATACAAACAAGCAAGCCTATCCCTAAAAAACCGCGCATGCTGTCCATACGTTTTCCTCCCGAGCAATATTTATAGGTAAGCGCACGATACTTTGCGTGAGCCTCATGGGCTCAATGCCGTTAAGTTTCGCTCTTCCCTGAGGCGCGAGATAACTTCTATTTTACGGTCTGCTGGTGTTTTAATAGCGCGGGCGTCAGGTCATTTCGGACGCTCCCATCAGTTTCGACGGTCAACTTGGCCAGGTAAGTTCCGACCCCAACTGCAACGTCAATGGGCTCACCATTCAGCAAGCTATATAGCGTGCCTGAAACCAGTGAGTCGCCGGCCCCGGTAACATCTACAACAGTGGCGGGAATAGCTTTCTTATGACGGATACCTTGATGATCGGCGATCCAAAGCCCTTGCTCTCCGACGCTCATCACCACAGCAGCAACGCCTCGGGACAACAATTCTTCAACCAGATGTTCCGGGGGAGTATTTTCTTGAGCGCGTAAGTAGCTAATTGCTTCAGTAATATTGAGGAACAGTATGTCTATACCACTCATATCTGTCGGTAACCGCAAGATCTTGTGAGCAGAGACTGCGTCCACCGCGAGTTTGAAACGCGAACCACGACTGCGAGCTATCAGCTCGCGCACTGTATTTGCTGGCAAATTACAATCGGCGAATACCCAGGTAGCAGACATCAATTGCGGCCAGTCAGCGTTAAGCTTCTCGACCGTCAAATTTTCAAAGATACCCATATCGGCGATGCCAAACGCCAAGCTGTTATCGGGCTGTAGTAACGCTGCATACTCAGCTGTATTAACGGTAGCGTTGATCGACACGTGACTTACGTCAACGCCCAGCAGCTGTAATTGACGCAGGAGCTGACGACCGCTTTCATCATCGCCTACCACGGAAATCATCGCTGTCGAGGCCTCAAGACGCGCAAGGTTTTCAGCAACATTACGCGCCACGCCTCCGAATGTACTTATGCTGCTAACGGGATTTGAAGTTCCCGCCTGAAGGGTTTCTGCGGCGTGATACTTGCGGTCCATTACCGCACCGCCGAAACACACGATACGGTTTCGTTCGGCTATTTGATAAGCGCGTCCCAGAAGCCACCCTTTTTGAACAAGTTGCGCGATATGGTTCGCTACTGTCGATCGTCCCAACCCTAATGAAGCCGCAAGGTCGTGCTGTTCGACAAATGGGTCAGTACTAATTCTTTCGAAAATCAAACGTTCTTGTGGTGTTAAGCCTTTCATTCGATTTGTCCTGACGTCTGCTGGCAAGCATTTGTTTGGCTGGCGTACATTTGCCACACATCGAATCTAGCATGGTGAAAACAGAGGGTGAACCGATATTATTTAGGCAAACCTTTGTTCGATGAAACGATCCATCAGTAGTTTTTTAAGCTAAAAACTCTTACTTACTTGTCGGATTGGTCAGCTATTTATCGGCGTCCTGGCCCGTGCGCAAGCCATTCTCAAACCATCACCGCCGAATTTTTGATACTTCCGGAGAACCCAGGATCGCGACTGCCCGCGTGAAGACAACCAACGCCCATCATTCTGAGTTGTCGCCCAAAGAACAGCAGGGCGTCGCAATCAGAACAGTCGCCAAAGCTAAACAAACATTGGTTTGGAGCGACTAAAAGTTAGCCTACTAACTAACTATTAACGATTCGTTACAGCTTGCCTCAGGGTGGTGCGCCGCTCATGTAAAAGCCCAGCAGTAGTGCAGAGTCGGGTTGCAGTTTCGGCTGACTAAAATAGCAAATAGGATCCTTTCGCTGCGTTGTGTGTGTGTGTGTGTACACCATCAGTATCAGCCGACGCTAAAGCCGCCCGTTGGAATTTTCTGCTGTAGACCGGATACATAGCCCTCAGGATATTGGGCTTGTTCGATAGCTGGCAGCGCTTTGTAGTGATCGAGTACATCCCCGAAGAAAGTGGTCAACTTGCCGGTGTTGTTGTACTCGTCCATGGCCTTCTGGGCGGCCTGCCGCCGCCAGACCTGTTCCTGGTCAGCCGCTTCCTGCCAGGCCGCACGTCGCTCGTTGACGGTGAACTCACCGCCTTCGTCATACGTAATCAGCGCAAGCCTGCCCCGGGACATACCCTTGAACGGGTTGCTATCGGTACCGTTGATAAAATCAGTGGCTTTGCGGGCGCGGGCGATCAACTCCGGATCATTGGTATCCGGTGCTTCGGCATCATTTTTGATTTTATTGGTTTGATAGGTAGCGCCTACCAATTGATCGTTAATGCTTTGAGCCTTCTGCCCCAGCGTTTTTGAGTTTAACGTGGTATCCCTGAGCCCAGCACGCGTTGCAGCGTCACTCAGTTGACGAGCCAGAGGGGAGACGGAACCACTGATGCTGGTCTGAGTGGCAGTAATCTCCGCCTTCACAGCGCTCGAGGTAGTGGATGATTGGTTTTTTTCAGTGCTATTGGCGGCGCCCAAGCTGCTGCCTAAGAATGTGCTGTTAATGCTTACCACGATGATCCTCCTTAATCCCAGCTGCAACCAGCACAGGCACTTTCCTTGTGCGATGCAGCTCTCGTATAACGTTAACGGCATTGTGACGAAGTGCTTGAGACTTTTAGATCAAATAAAGCGAATCGGTGCCTGGGTCAGCGTTTCACACTGACAACAGACACGCAGGCACGGACAGATCAGCTCACTTGGGGGGGCCCTGCACTGGCTAAGCCAGACAAATCCACATAGCCATCAACTGTCGCCCAACTTAGAAGTTGTGCGACAGAGGAATATTGCTATCCACCTGATCTGTTTTTCGCCTAGTTCCAAAATATGAGAGCCGCTTGATAATCAATCTGTCAGTGTATTCAGCTTTATATAAGCGGCGGCGGGATTGACTGAATCCACCAACCTGTTTGGTGGACTGCCAAGCGGGCAGAAAATCCCCCTTCTCGGCCAGGATGATCAACGGCACCAATGGCGCAGCGTTCAAGAACTTCGAGGTACTGGACCTGACCGGTGCGGGAGCCATTAATGGCGGTGTCGTGGACGCTTCGAAGCTGATCAACTCCACCCTCACTGGCGTTGTGTTGAACGGCACTACAGCTGGCACGCTTCAAGTGAACCACCTGATCGAAACGCCTGACGGCTTCAATGTCACATTGAAATCGGGCTCGTCCGGCGCCATCACCCAGTTACAGTTCGACAACGTCAGCGGCAGCAGTGATGTGCTCAACCTGATCCACGACAGCATCAACACGGCGGCAGCAGTGGGTCGCTTGAACATCGAAGGTATTGAAACGATCAAGATCGCCTCAGGCGGTAGCCAAGTGACCACCGTTAACTCGGTCAATATCGTGGACAACGCGGCACAGCTGATCGAAATCACCGGCAACCGCCACTATTCACTCACGGTCACAGCTCAAAGCGGCAGCGGCGCATCGCAGCTCACCAGGGTCGATGGATCGCAGGCCACAGGCCCCTTGTCGATCAAGGTAGAAGCAGCCACCGCGGCGGGTGGCCAGGCGGCACTGACGCTAATAGGCGGTTCGAGCGCGGAAACTTTTTTCGTCGAGACTTCGACACAGGCCAACTCCAGCGGTGTCACCGTCACCACCAATGGCGGCAATGACACGGTGAACCTTTCCAACGCGAGCCTTCGTGATGTTTCAGCCCTGCCCAAGCTGCAGTTCACCACCATCACCGACTTCACGAAGGGTGACGCGGTGCAATTCCCTGCCAGCGTCGACTTCCAGAGCACTGCCGTCAACGTATCAGGTGCTGCGGATCTACTGGCCGCACTGAAATTGGCCGCAACGGGCAATATCAATAATTATGCGACCTGGTTCCAACTCGCTGGCGACAGCTATCTGGTCCTCAACAGAGTCGCAAGCTCTGGCCTGACCGCCGACGATGTGGTGGTGAAGCTGGCGGGTGTCATCGACTTGTCGGGGCTGCAGGGCAGCGGCGGCAGTACCCTGACGTTGTAACTGGCCAGATAACTGTTTTAGCAAGACCCGCGTGCCTTTAGGGGCGCGCGGGCTTTAAATCAGCAACTTGTGGAAAGTTCGGATGCCGCTGCCGGCCAACGCCCCTGATGAGGTCATGCCCAGATCTGCAAGCACTGGCAGAAAGCATGAGACCGACCTCCCAGATAGGCAAGGTTGGTGACAATGGCTGGTGGGAAGCACCAGGTCCGAGGCACAACTGCAGGCGCAGGTGGCGCCATTCTGCAGTGACACCATAGACAAGCGAAGACAGAGTTAGCGTCCGATCTGGCAATCTATATGTTGAAAAAGTCGGTTTGCCCAGACTGCCCGCTTATTGATTCGTATAAACGCCTTTTCTGCGCCGCCACTTGAAATCTTAGCCTCGAAGCCGCTGCCCAACGTAAGGATCTCAATCTCAGGCGGGTACTTTCCTGCCGTGAAAACCATGTTCGAATTTTTCACCAGAATGGGCCAAAAGCGGCCTGTCAGATTCGCCTAAGAAACGAGGGGCCGCTCAACACGCTAGCCTTTGGGATACAACTCCCCAGCAACTAACCTCGCCACTACGGCGTATAAGCGTTGCAACAATGCTTTGATCGAATTAGCTGACTCAGGGTTCAAGGGCTCTCGCAGTAGGGCGATTTCACATTCGTTGCATGCCGCAGCTAAAGTGGTCCCGCATACGGTGGAAAATGAACCATGCATCCGGTGCAAGTAGCTGACCAGCTTCGAAGTATTGGCTTGTTGCAACGCCTGCTCGGCATGTTCCAGGTCCTCCAGCATGGTTGTGATAAACAGCTGGTGCATGGCCGGTGAAAGTGTAATCCAGCCGTCTAGATCGTCCGTTTGCGCAACCAGAGCACGTGCCTCGGGCTCGGACCCCGGAGAACTGACCTGCGTTGTCTGCAGGCAATTGGCTGACAAGGTCTGACGCAAGGTTGTCAGATTCAAGGGTTTGACCAGCCAGGCGTTCATCCCTGCCTTCAGGCATTGCTCCCCTTCCTCACGCAGGGCATTGGCTGTAACGCCGATAATCGGCACGCCTGAATCCATTTCACGCAAGCGGCGTGTCAACTGATAACCATCGAGCCTGGGCATGTTCACGTCAGTGATCACCAGATCGAACGACGCCTCATGCCAGCGCAGCAGTGCCTGTTCACCATCCTCCGCCAGCGTCACCCGCACACCCAGCGCCTCCAGCTGTTCCCTGAGAATCTCCCGGTTGATGGGATTATCTTCCGCGACCAGAATACTCAAATCCAGGCTGGCGAAGGATTGCGGCGCGCTGAACGACATCTCTGGAGCGGTCCCCCGGGCGAGCTGCATCAATGTCCTGGCAATGGCTCGGATGTCAAAGGCATTGATCTCCCAACCTCGCGCGGTCCTGTGGGGCTGACTGCGGCCCAACGCGGTCACGATGACGCGCTCACCCGGCTCTGGCTGTGCACGCAGCGGATCGGGGACGATATCGAGAAATATGGCATCACGCTCTTCGGTCTCCGAAGCCGGTGACAGCTGTGCCCGCGCGCCCCAATCACTGAGCCATTCGACCAGGCTCTGTCCGATATCCTTGAGCGGCGCGCTTACCTTGATATTCACATTGTCGAGATCAATATCCGCACTGTTGGCCAGCGAACCGGCAACGATCGGCAAGCGGATATGCAAGGAAAAGCTGCTGCCTAGCCCCGGTTCACTCACCACTCGCAGATTCGCTCCCATCATTTCACTCAGCCTGGCGCAGATGGACAAACCCAGCCCCGCGCCACCTGCCCGCTCGCTACCAGCGACCTGGGAAAAAGGCTTGAAAAGGCGCGCCAACTGCTGCTCGCTGATTCCTACACCGGTATCGGAAACCTGCCACTGCAATGACACATGGTCCTGCTCAACGTCGGTCACTTTGAGCCTGAGCACGACACGGCCCGCATCGGTGAACTTGATCGCGTTGCTCAGCAGGTTGTTGATGATCTGCCGGATCCGTACGGCATCCCCAGACAACATCGGCGGCAGGGCCGCGTCAGCACAGGCAAATACCTTCAAACCTTTTTTGCTTGCCGTCGCCGTATAACTGCGTGCGCAATCTTCAAATAAATCCAGGGGGCAGAACGTTCGAGCTTCCACCGCCATTTGTCCGGCCTCGATCCTGGACACATCCAGCACATCGCTGATCAACTGAAACAGGACGGTGGACGAACGCTGGATGGTTTGCAGGTATTCGTGCTGACGTTCATTTAGCGGCGTGAGCTCCAGCAACTCAAGATTGCCCAGCACGCCATACAAAGGCGTACGAATCTCATGACTCATGGTGGCCAGGAACAGGGTCTTGGCCTTGCTGGCTTCATCTGCCGAGCGCCGTGCCTGCTCCATCAGGTTTGCGTCATCCACATGCCGCGTGATGTCGTTGAAACCGCAGAGCACCACATCCTTGCCCTTGTAGCGAGTGAATACAAAACAGGCTTGGAGATGACGCCCCGCCACTTCAAGCTGAACCTCTCCCAGTTCGTGTTCACGATAATCGCGCTTCAACAGGTCAATCAGCTCAGGCGTGCCCTGCCATTGCTGTGCACGTTGGTTTTCCAGCAACACAGCCCCAGTACCTCGCTCAACCACACACAGCCCAACGGGAGCGTTATCAAGCATCACCCGATTGAACTCTTCGCTTTCAGCCAGGGATTGGCTGGACCTCTGGGCGGGCTCGATAATCTGCAATCGATACCAACGGTTGACCCGCCAGCCAATCAACAGAAACAGCAGAAACAGGCCCACGGCAGCCATCAATGGCCATTTCGCGTAGCCAAAGAAATGCTCATAAGTGATGGTGTACAGACCTACCCAGGGCTGGGGTTCCCCCGAGCTCAATTTGAAGCGCAGCCCCTCGCGGGTAAAACTCAACCCCGGCGGCAGCTCTTCAACATCCTGGACGTCACCGAGGAGTACATCGCCAGCCGGGGATATCAAGGTCAAGCGACTGTTGCTGGGGCGCATTAACAAGCGTTCGAGGTCTGTGATATCGCTGACATTCAGCAATGCAGTCAGTATCACCGAATCATTTCTCTCAGCCCCCGGCATGAAGTGCCGGGACAGGTTGATACCAATGGCGCCGACTATATATTTGCGCTTCTGCACAAGTCCCGCCGGGGCCCTTATCCAGATCAGGTGATCATCAGTCAGCAGATGGCGTGGCTGTAGAAGCTCATCGTACAAACGCTTGGTCACATCGAAAAAGTTGTTCTTGAGCAACAGCGGATAGTGCCGGGTGCCATCAATACCGGGCACCGCGATAGTGAACTGGTTGCTAGGCGAGAAGACAAAAACCTGCGGTGCCGAGTAGTAGGCGTCTGACCAGTAAGCCGTAAAAAGATCGGTCAGTTGAACCCCGAACGAGTAAACCCCCTGCATGTCATCGAGGGTGAATCTGTCCCGCTGGCTTACCGTAAACGGTAATGACCTGGCCGTATCGCGATTCTGAAACAGACGTTCATCGCCTTTACGCATCAGTTCCAACTGGGAACGCGGCTCGCTGTCCATCAACAGGTTTTCATTGGACTGGCTGTAACTTCGGGCGGCATCGCGTAAAAAAGCTTCATGCTCATGAATGCTTTCCATCAGCCGAGCAAAGTGGAAGTCCGTCTTCTCGCTTTCCTCCTTCAATACCCGGTTAACGGCCCAGTAACTCATGCTCACCAGCAGCAAGGCGAGCCCGGTCAGCAAGAGCAACAGTTTGTTCAGCCTGAGCGAGCTTAGTGCCAGAGCACCAAGACGTACCTTTGCCTGCTTCATGATTGCGCCCCTGGTTTCGCCTGCATTATGCCCGTTGCGTCGTATCCCGCCCGCCCTGTTCGCTCCTGAATTCAGCCTTGAAGCGTCGAACAGGAATCGTCTGATGGGGTTCGTTCCCACTCGATTGCATCCTATGCCACACCTGCCGCGGCAAGCCGTGAACAGGGGGAGGCGATAAAAATGGATATCACCTATCACTTCTTTGAAGAGGGTTCTCTCATGTTTCAAAAAATGGGCAAATACACCGCGCTGTATGGTTCCTCGCTGATGATCATCATGGCTGCTGCTACCGCTCAAGCGGCCAATGGTCAGGTGGAATTCACCGGTACCATCAACGACAACGCGTGCACCATCAACAGCGAAAGCGTGAAAAAGTCGGTCGATATGGGCCAGGTCCGTATAGCCGACTTTGCCAACACCGTTGGCGCCACTGCCGGCTCCACCCCGTTCTCGATCTCGTTGGAGAACTGCAGCGGTTCGACGCTGAAAAACGCCTCCATCAAGTTCAGCGGCCAACAGGCGGGGACTGATGCAACCGTACTGGGCATGATCGGTGAAAACCAGGTGACCGGCGTCGGTATTCAAATCAACGACGCGCGTACCGGTAACAAACTGGCGCTGAATACCGACAGTACCGATTACGTGCTGCGCCCTCAGTCCAATACTTTCGACTTCACGGCCTCCTATGTGCGTCTGGTTGCAGACACCGAAGCTTCGGGTGACACCCCGAGCGTTCGCGGTATCGGCACCGGTAAAGTCAACGCGCTGGCCAGCTTCGACGTTACTTACAAGTAATTCATGTTTTTTAACGAAAGAGCTCGTGACTGATCGCGGGCTCTGGCGTTGAACCGAGGAATCCCTTCATGCGTTTAAAAGTTGCGGCCTTTTTGGCACTGGCAGCGGGCTTCTGGCTGCCCCAGGTTCAAGCCGGCGTCAATGTCGGCGCCACGCGGGTTATTTATCAAAGCAAGGAAAAAGAAGCCAACCTTTCTCTCTCGAATTCCGGTGAGGACGGCGTGCCGTATCTGGTGCAGTCCTGGGTCAGCCTTTTTGACAACCGGGATGAGAGCGCGGATGAATTTATCATCACTCCGCCACTGTTTCGTCTGGACGCCAAGAGCCAGAACACTCTGCGGATCATTGCGACCAACGCACAAAACTTGCCGAGCGATAAGGAGAGCCTGTTTTTACTCAATGTAAAAGCGATCCCGGCCATGAGTTCCGAACAACGTCATCAGAACGTGCTGCAGATCGCCCTCAAGACCACCATCAAACTGTTTTACCGACCCGCTAACTTGAAAGGCTCCCTGCCGGAAGCCGTGGAAAAGCTGCAATGGCGTGCCGAAGGAGGGAAGTTGAGTGTGCATAACCCGTCGGGTTTCAACATCGTGGTCAGTGAACTGCTGATCAACAACAGCGCCAGCAAAGACATGCCTGAGGTGATCAAGCCCGACAGCACCGTCACCACCAGCACACCGCTGAAAAACAGCGACACCCTCGAACTCAGCTACATCAACGAGTACGGCAGCACGGTCAAGGCAAAACGCGTTACCCCTCATTGATCACCGATTGATTAGCCGACTGCAAGGACTTCCTCATGCTGCGACTGCGCATGTGCGCCTTCGCGCGCCGAATAAACTGCTGGAGTGCCCTGACCCTTGGTGCTGCCTGCCTCACAACGACCGCTGTTCATGCGGACTACAGCTTCGATTCTGCCTTCCTGGAAATTGGTGGCGGTGGCAGTTCGGCCGAAGTGGCCGAGCAGGTAAAAGCCATGAGCCAAGGTCAACTGCCAGGTATCTATCGTGTTGACCTGTCAGTGGATGACCGCCTGATTGAGCAGCGCGACCTGCATTTCATTCGTGAAACAGCGAGCCAGGTCTCGACCCCCAATGGCCTGTTCCCCTGTTTCAGCCTGCAGGCCCTGACGGATTTGGGCGTTGATCCCGCGCGACTGGAAAACGCGCAGATCAGCGCTGACCATTGCGTGTACTTCAACCGTGACCTTGCGGGTGTCACCTATGACTACGACTTCAACAAGCAGCATCTGACCCTGCACGTTCCCCAGGCCTATATCGGCAGTGTGCCGTTCGAGACCCGCCGTAAATCCTGGAGTGAGGGTGAGCTAGTGGCGTTTGCCAACTACAGCTTCTCCGGCAGCCACTACGAAAACCTTTACGGTAATCGACAGTCGCAGTTCGGCAGTGTGCACAGCGGGTTCAACAGCGGTGCCTGGCGCTTTCGCAACTTTTCGACCTGGCAAAAAAGCACCCAAGTCGACGGTCAGTGGAAATCCGTGGACAGCTACGTCCAGCGCGACCTGAGCAACCTGATGGCAATCGCCACTGTCGGTGACAGCTCGACCGACAGTGATCTGTTCGACACGATCTCCTACCGCGGCGTGGGCATTGCTTCCGATCTGGACATGCTGCCCGATGAGTCGCGCAACTTTGCCCCCGTCGTGCGCGGTGTGGCTAACGGGCGCTCGCGGGTAACCTTACGCCAGCGTGGCTATGTCATCAGCGAACAGTGGGTACCGTCCGGCCCGTTCGCGCTCAAGGACCTGTACTCCACTTCGGGCAACGGTGATATCGAAGTCACCATCGAGGGGCCTGACGGCGAACGTCAGGTGTACATCCAGTCGTTCTCGTCGGTGCCGTACATGTTGCGCGAAGGTCAGCAAAGCTACTCGGTGACCGCCGGGCAGTATCGTCCGGCAGACGGTGCACGAAACGCACAAAAGCCGAGCTTTGTACAAGGCACCTACCGCCGCGGGCTGAGCGAAGGCACCACGCTGTTCGGCGGCAGCCTCGTCAGCGAGCAGTACACCTCGGCGCTAGTGGGTTTTGCCCATGACTTTGCGGGTTTCGGCGCCATTTCACTGGACGTGACCCATGCCGTCAGCGCCGACATGGGCCCCGAGTCGAGGACCTTGTCTGGCCAGTCGTATCGCTTCCGTTATTCCAAGTCCATCGACCTGACAGACACCAGCCTCAGCCTGATTGGCTATCGGTACTCCACCAGCGGTTACTACAGCTTCAACGAGGCGATCAGCGCTCGGTCCAGCAACTCACTCGCGCCTTATATCGATGAGACGCTGAACAACAGTGGGGCGTTTTCTCCGTATATGAGCGGCCACATGAAAAGCAGTTTTACCGCCAACGTGGCGCAACAATTTGGCAGCTATGGCGGCGTGTACGCCAACCTGACGAAAACCGATTACTGGAACCTGGCCAAGAGCAATACCTCGGTGCAATTGGGCTACAGCTTCAGTGTCGGCAGGGCTTCCTACAACCTGGGCCTGGCGCAGAACAGCGGTGTCGGCAATGACATTCGCAGCGTGTCGCTGAACGTCAGTATTCCTCTGGGTGATCCGGGCAGCAGCAGCCGTATCAGCCTCGGCACTGACAGGGACTCAGGCGGAAATGCCAGCCGTACGGCCACGTTCGCTGGCTCCCAACTCCAGGACGATGCCCTGTCTTACAACCTGGGCATCAACCAGCAAGTCAGTGACGATGAGCGCGTGCTCGGTAGCTCGGTGGCGGCCCGTTACAACGCGGCCAATGCCATTTGGCACGGATCTTATAACAAGGATCAAAACACACGCCAGACGGACTACGGCGTGGAGGGGGCGGTTGTCGCCATCCGTGACACAGTGATGTTCACCCAGCCACTGGGAGAAACCAACATCATCGTGGCCACGCCTGGTGCCGCAGATATCGGCGTGCTGACCAAAAGCGGCGTTAAAACCAACAGCAGTGGTTACACGATCATTCCTTCGGCCCAGCCGTACCGCAAGAACAAGGTATCGCTCAACACCGACTCATTCTCGGACAACACCGATATCGCACAACTGGTCCAGGAAGTAACCCCCAACCGTGGCGCCTTCGTGTTAGCCAACTTCGAAACTCACAATGGCCGCCGGCTGTTGATCAGCGTCAGTTCAAGTACTGGCAAGCCGGCCCCCTTTGCCGCCGAGGCCCAGCTTTTGGGTCTGGATGGTGCATTACTGAGCAGCGCCATGGTGGCGGACAAGGGCCGGGTATTTATGACCGGTGTGCCTGCCAAGGCGCGATTGCTGATCAACGTCAACGGCCAGCCGTGGTGCGCCAAGGATCTGGACCTGAACACCTACAACCTGCCAGAGACGGGCATCGGACAACTGCAAATCCGTTGCGATACCCAGTCGGCTTCACTTGCAGACACTCAAGGTACTCCCGATGCATGACTCATCCGCTAAATCCCATCACCTGAATTGGGTAAAAGGCAGCTTGCTGCTGTTTTGCCTGCTGTTAAGCGCTGCCAGCCAACAGGCTTTTGCGATAACAATTGGAAGAAACATGTCGTGCACCGCCACGGGCTCGGGCGCGACCGGCGTCATCAATCTTGGCAAAGTATCGCCATCAGAGGCCCTTCAGGCCAGCATGACTGGCAATTGCCGAGTCACGCGCGCGTTCCCGTCGGGAGCGTCCCTTTCACAGACCCAGTTCTACAACACAGCCATCAGAGGCCCAGCGTTCACAGTCTTTCATGTCGACTCAGGCAATATAGTGCCTTACCAACTGACGGGCACTGCCACTACCGTCTGTGTGCCAAGCAGTTGCATACCACTCCCGGTTGGAACCACATTTTCTTACAACATATTGTTGACCGCGCCTGCCGCTTCAAACCCAGGTACTTACAGGATTGGCGTTACCCTGCATTACACATCGATCAACGGCTGGGAAAACTATGCGGGTGACATACAGAATGTCATCGTGCAATACACCGTCATTCAACCCGCCTGCACCATGGGGTCGGCCAATACCCTGAACCTGTCCTTCGGCACGCTGAACAGCAACGATTTCGCGACCGCCCAGCAGATCGCCAACGTCACGATGAACTGCACGCGCGGCACCCAGGCCACTGCAACCCTGGTGCCCACGCAAAGTACTGTCAGTGGCAGCCCCGGCGTTTCAGCCACCACACTGGCCGGTTTGTCGATGGTCGCCACCTGGGCCGATAACAACACTGCCGTGACCTTCAACAGTCCGCGCACGTTATCGCTCACACCCGGTACCAACAACATTCGTCTGGGTTTTCGGCCTCGCCTGAATACCAACATTTCTCCGACCGGAAATTTCTCCAGTCAATACACCCTCAACATCACCTATCTCTGATCAGGCACAGGAACTCGACCATGAAATTATCCGCATCGTTGGCGGCTGCACTTTTCGCCGGCCTGGCTTATACACCTGCCTACGCGGTGACTGACACCGTCACTATCAATGTGAGCGGCACCCTCACCCGCCCCCCTTGCACCCTGACCAGCAGCAAGACACTTAGCGCCAACTTCGGCAGCTTGCGCTATGACCAGATCAATAGTGCCCCTGAGATAGATATTCCAGTCACCCTGACCTGCCCCAATAATTCCTCGATGAACGTGAGTATCAAATCCTCAATCATCTATCAGAACGCACCGACAAAAGCTTATGCAGGCAAACCCGGCTTGGGTTACACATTGACCTGGAACAGTGATGCTACGGCTGCCGATCTCACTGGGGTAAAACGCACGTTGACCAACCAAAGCGGCACGGTCGATCTGGGTATGAAGGCAAAGCTGATTACAGTAGGTGCCGTAACCGAGGGCGCTTTCAGCGCCTCGGCCGTTATCAGTATCGAGTACCTGTGAAGTGTCCACGTTCACTCGAATGAGCCTGTGGATGACACTACTGGCTGCCGTGACACTGTGCTTCAGCGTACCCGGTTGCGCTGCGGACGCCGCCCGACTTGATATCACCGGTACCTTGATCAAACCACCCTGCACGGCCAGCTTCCCGGCATCGCAACGTGTTGATATCCCCAAGGTGAACCTTGATTCGCTGAGATCCGATAGCACCGACTGGACGGATGTGGCCCTGAGCTTTCAATGCATCAAAGGCAGCCAGGTGCACCTGAGTCTTAATCCGGGCAATGGTGCTTTTGATAGCAGCACCCTGCATACCACGATCGACAAGCTTGGGCTGAGAACCCGCCTGATCGATATCACCGGTACCTTGAAAACGGTGGACATGAAGCTGGGCGAGCCACTGGTCTTTCCGCTCGAGGACACACTGCTGAACCTCACGCTATCCGTCAGACCGGTCCAGGTCGGGGAAGAGCTACCCGCCATCGGCAGCTATAGCTCAACGCTGTTGATGGAAATCATCTACCTGTAAAGCAGGGGGAGCCGATCAGGCGAACAGATTGGCCTTGACGCACAGGATCAGCAGCGCCTGGTCATTGTCGACGTTGAGCTTGCGCATCGCCGAAATCTTCAGGGTGCTGATGGTTTTGATACTGCGGCTCAGACTTAGCGCAACGTCGCCCACGCTCATGCCGGAAGCAAAGAGGCGCAAGACTTCGAATTCCTTGACTGTCAGCTGGCTGAGTCTTTGCGAAAAGCCATCAGCGTCGTCATTCGACACGCCACCGCCGTTTTCTTGCTGGTAGTGACCTTCACGATAAAACGCATCCAGCGCCACCAGGATTTGCTCCAGTCCGGCGCTTTTTGAAATGACCCCGCTGATACCCAAGTCATATAACCAGGTCAGAACCTGAGGCGTGGTGATCACCGTCAGGATCAGCACCCGCGGCTCGGGAAAATGTCGGCGCAGGTATTCCACCAGGCGAGTACCGTCGCCGTAGTTATCGTCACCCGGCATGTTGAAGTCCGTAATAATAACGTCAGGGCGCAGCTGCGAGATCTTGTCGATCAGTTCCGACGAGCTCATTGCCTCGCCCACGACCTGAAAACGTGGGTCGCGCTCAATGATTTCACGCACACCCATCAATACAATCGGGTGATCATCGGCTAGCAACACTCTCATTTTCGGCATGGCAAACATGGCTCCGGAGCTGAACAGGCACTGCCGCTAATCAAAGGCGGCGGCCTTGATGCAGTAAGTGATCAAGGCATGGTCGTTAAGCACTTCCAGTTTGCGCATTGCCGACACCTTCTGGGTACTGACGGTCTTGACACTGCGATTCAACTGACGAGCAATGTCACCCACACTGCTCCCCGCCACAACCAGCCGCAATATTTCCACTTCGCGGGGCGAAAGCGTGGAAAAACGCTCATCAATGACTTTAGGGTTGGTCATCACCGAAATTGCCGGTAAGGACGGCGCGTCATAGGGCCGATCATTGGCCAGCGCATTCAGCGCCTTGCCGATTTCTTCATGGATATGGTTTTTGGCGATGACGCCCGCCGCGCCCATTTCCAGCAAGCGTGAAATGATCAGGTGATTACTTACCATCGTCAGCACCAGGATTTTCACGGCAGGGTAATGTTCGGTGATGTATTCGATCAGTTGCAGCCCATCGCCATAGGTTTCATCCCCCGGCATGTTGAAGTCGGTAATCACTAGGTCAGGCTGATGCAACGTCAGGTGTTCGATCAACTGCGACGAGCTCAACGCTTCTCCAATCAGACTGAAGCGCGCATCGCGCAGAATCACTTCCCGCAGCCCCAGCAGTACCACGGGGTGGTCATCGGCAATCACTACCTTTAATTCGCGCATTGCCTGGCTCCAGATTGATGACATGGCACGCACGGCGCTAACCAGGGCAACAGAGTGAGCGCTGAACAAAACTTGAACCGAGATACCAAGCGTAGATCAGGCGTACAGGGCGTCTCGGGCTAACGCTTGCGCAGGAGCGTGCCGTTTAAGCTTATGTCGCCGCATTGAGCTACTCCAATAATGGCTTAGAGCTATCTTCGAGTAAAAGGGTTTCGAAATCGCTGCACGATACGGCACCGCAAATCAGGAAACCTTGTGCCAGGTCACACTCGATACTGCGCAGGAAGGCTAGCTCTGCCTGCGTCTCGACGCCTTCAGCGACGACCGTCAGGCCCAGTTTCCGACTCAGTTCCACAATGCTGCGCAGCGCGCAGGCCAGGTGTTCATTTTCGGCACAACCGTGCACCAGCGAACGATCAATCTTGAGTTCGCTGAACGGTGTGGAGACCAGGTTGAAGTAAGAGCTGAACCCCTTGCCGAAGTCATCCTGAGCCAAACCAAAGCCCATCATGCGCAGGCGACAGGCGCCGGCGTAGTAATTGCCGAGATCCTCTGTGGTCGAGCTTTCCATCAGCCCGAAAACGATGTTGCGCGGCTCTCCACCATCGGCCATCACATAATCGAGCAAGCGATCGGCCAGATCGTGGCTATCCAGCAGATGCGTGGGCAAGTTGATTGAAACGGGAATATCCCAGCCCTGCTCGCGCCACTGTCTTTGCGCCGGCAGGGTCTGCTCCAGCATCAGCCACAACAGGCGCTCTTCCAGCCCCTGATTGATCAGGATGGATAGAAAGTCCCTGGGCAATAACAGGCCGACCTCGGGATGTGCCCAACGGACCAGAGCTTCGGCGCTGAGAATATTGCCATTGCGTAGAGATTTCTTGGGTTGGAACCAGGCTTGAATCTGACCGTTGCCCATGGCCGATTCGATGCTTTGCGGATCGACGTCTATCATCACAGCGCGGTCCCTGTCACCGCCGAGACGGAACATCGCCATCCGCTCTTTCAAGCGCATGACCGCGTTGAGCTCGACAGGTTTGGAGATCAGGCCGACGACCGAAATACCCAGGTTTTTAGCCGCCAGCCCCGCGCTGATCAGCATTCGACGTGACGAGGCACTCATCAATGCCAGCGCCGGTCTTTTGTTCAGGGTGGCAATTTTCTGGATCAACTGCACCCCGTCCATGACGGGCATCAGCAGATCGCTGAGCAACAGATCGTAGTTATTACGCGCCAGGCACTCCAACGCACTATCGCCATCCCAGACGGTATCAACGGTAAAACCGCCCACCTCACCAAAGACATTCAGCAAGTACTCATGCTGAAAGGGATGGTCCTCAACAATCAGTACACGATAGGGCTTCACCGGACGCTCCTTCAGTAGTGCTGCAGACAGTGGTATAGGGTGTGCAGCGTAAAAGGCTTGATCAGGCAGTGATTCATGCCGGCACTCAGGCAGCGCTCGCTCTCATCGCGCATGGCATTAGCCGTTGCGCCAATAATCGGCTGCATCGTGTTCATGGCCCGCAACCGGGCAGCCAGCTCATAGCCGTTCATTCTCGGCATGTTGACGTCAGTCAGTACCAGGTCGAATTTGCCTTCCTGCCACTGCTCCAGTGCTTCCAGGCCATCATTGGCCAATGTCACCGTGCAGCCCATTTCTTCGAGCTGATCACGCAAGATCAGCTGATTGATCACGTTGTCTTCCGCTACCAGGATGCGTAATCCGAGCTTGAGCTCCGCCCTGGCGGCTCCGGTCTCGTGATGGGTGTCCGTACGTATGCCCTGGGCCTTGCCCAACGCCCGGTAGACGTCCTGCAAGCTATTGAGGTCCGCTTGCCAGCAGGGATTTTCAACCGTGAGTGACACCGACATATCGCTGGCTGCCACCACCAGCGGTCCGCTCCATGCGGGTTCCAGTAATTGCCGGGCAGCGCCCGGGTGCAGCTCCAGCAACACTGCGTCATTGGCGGCATCGCCCTGTTTCGGTGTCCCCAGATGAGCCCGTGCGCCCCAGCGGCGCAGCCAGGCGCAATAACACTCCGCCAGTTCACGCAGTGGTGAAACCACGTAGACAACACTGGGGGACAACTCGCCAAGGGGACTCAGGCGCGCAGGATCGTTGACTTGAACCAATGGCAGGCGCAGGGTGAAACTGCTGCCCAGCCCCGGCTCGCTGACCACCCGCATACTGCCGTTCATCAGGTGCATCAGCCGCTTGCAGATGGACAGGCCCAGCCCTGTTCCTCCGACCACGTTTTTTGCCGATCCGACTTGATAAAAGGGCTCGAACAAGCGGGACTGTTCTTCATGGGCAATACCTTTCCCGGTGTCCGAAACCTGGCAGTGCAACATGACGCGCTCGTCGTCGCGGCTGTCCATTTTCAGGCGCAGCACGATCTTTCCGTAGTCGGTGAATTTGAGGGCGTTGTTGAGCAGGTTGTTAAGGATCTGGCGAATACGCGTGACATCACCACTGAGCCACTCGGGTACCGTCGAATCAATCAATGCAAATAACTGCAGGCTCTTGGCCTGGGCGGCACCGCTGTAGCCCTGGACAATCTCTTCTATCAGCTCCAACGGGCTGAAGGTGTTGAGTTCAAGCTGCAACTGACCGGCCTCGATCCGCGACACATCCAGCACGTCGCAGATCAACTGCAACAAGTTGCCTGAGGAGCGCTCGATGGCGTTCAGATAGTTCTTTTGCTGATCGTTCAGTTGGGTTCGTGCCAACAGCTCAAGGGTGCCTAGAACACCATACAAAGGCGTGCGGATCTCATGGCTCATGGTCGCCAGAAACAATGTCTTGGCTTCGTTGGCCCGATCAGCCAACTGCCGTGCCCGCTCCAGCGTGACTTCAATTTGTTTGCGCGCACTGATGTCGCTGAACGAGCAAATCAGCACGTCTTGGCCGGCATAACGCGTCGGGGCAAACGCGAGGTAAAGAAGACGGCCATCCATTTCAACTTCATCGCTGTTGCGCATTTCCAGGTCATCGAACGCGCTGGAAATCCAGCCATGACACAGCTTGCCCCGCTCACTACCGCCGCCCAGCCACTGCTCCGATAGCGGATTTTCCAGTACCACCGTGCCGTCTGTGCGGCGAATCACACATAAGGCCACCGGTGCGACCTGCAACACGGCGCGGCTGAATGCCTCACTTTCAATCAGCGCCTGGATACGATTCTCACCCGGTGTAATCAGGCGCCGATCGATGCGCAATATCAGCAAGCGCAGCCCGATGCAGGCCGCGATGCATAGCAGTACACAGGCCAACAGAGGCCAGCCCAGTACCGGCAACAACGACTGGATATTCACGGCATAGACAATTTGCCAGCCTGAATAACCCAGCTTTTTCCTGATCGCCAGACGGTCGGGAAACCAGCCCTGGCCGATAAACCCGAACGAACTCTTGGGTTTCAACATGTGCAATGAGTCCACCAGGGCAGATTGCGCGGCATTGGTGAAAATGATCTGTCCCTGACCGTCAAGCAGCATGAAGTCGCCAGCACTTTCACTGCTCAATGCCTCTACCAGGTCCGGCACCTCGACCTCGATACCCAGCCAGCCGGACGACAGGTTACGGTCATCAAGTCGTGTGAAGAGGTAAAGGGGCGAATCCAGGACCCTGTTGTCCGTCAGCCACAGGTCATCCCCCCTGGGATATGCCTGTTTGCCTTCGTCAGCCAGACGCTGCATGACAACCTTCGGCAAGCAGCCAACCCGGGGAGATGCGTCAAACAAACGCACCACCTTGGGATCATCCGTTTGCGGCACGTACAGCAGATTGACTTTGCTCTCGTGCAGGTAGTCCTTCATCCGCCGGGTCAGCCAAAGGCTCAAATAGCCCGCCTCGCTGCCCAGGTTGATACTCATCTCGTCTTCCGGATCAACACTGATAAAAGCGTCAGGTCCCTGTTTGTCGGGCACCGTTGCCAGCACCAGACTCTTGAGCAAGGTCTGGCGACTGATGAAAAAGTCCTGGGCATTGAACACGGCCTCGTTCATCAGGCTGCGGCGAAGGGAAACCTCTTCGTTGAAAACCGCGCGCAAATACACAAACGAGCCCGCACACACTGCGGCTACCAGGCCGCAGGCAAATGAGTGGAGAAGTTTTCGGGCGGCTTGGGGCGTTGATTTCATAGCGCAAGCCTGAGGCTCAGGCATGCAGAAAATAATCAGACAATTCCTGAAACCGCAGAGCGCGGTTACGGCGTTGCTTCAGGGGTGGAGGAGGCATATCACACTGGTCGCGAGATTTTCTCAGCATTCGGGGCGGCCCTGTACCGTCGCCAATATTGAGACATGTCACAGGCTGCTCCGGTTGATATCCAGGATCGGGTCGATTGTTGGAGGAAGCCGGTGCATCGTTAGATGACCTAGTCAGAATTCAAGTTTGGCTCGCCGATATTAATCAGTTTGATCTATTTAATGTGGTCTATCAGGAATGGCTACAGGATCGACCTAAACCTGTTCGTGCGGGTGTAGAAAGTAGCTTGTTCGCGGGAGGATATCGGGTAGCGATCCAAGCATTCCGACGACGCTGGAGTTCTAATTATTCAGAATAATGACTCCACGGAAGCCAGAACCAGCATAAAGCCGCCACGCATCAGCATACGAGAAAAAATAAGTAAGTCTGCGGTGAGGGTTCATAAGCCTGCCAAAGCTCGCGACGGGCTGAATGCGTGGCTAGGAAGGCCAGTGTAGCCTTAAGGACACTCAGGCTTAGGATGGTCGTTTCTTGGCCACTGGAGCTTTGTAGGCGCCTCCTTGAGCACGGAGACTGAGGTGAAAGGAACTGAGGACAATTTGACATCATTCCCAGCCGGCGCTATGTTTCGCGGCAGACGGCTGCTAGTCGGTTCGCTGTAGATTTTCCTGGATAGATTTCGTGTGGCGTTCGAGCGCAAAAAAAAAGCTGTAAAGCCTCGTTTTCACGGGCCTTACAGCTTTTAAATGCATCGAAAATGGTGGGTCGTGTGGGATTCGAACCTACGACCAATTGGTTAAAAGCCAACTGCTCTACCAACTGAGCTAACGACCCGCTTCGTGGTGGCGCGTATAATACTGATTTCTAAGGATTATTCAACACCTTATTTGAAATAAATCAGAAATAGCGCGTTGGGTCTGCTACACCGGCCGCTGCAAAGCCTTCTGTACGCAGGCGGCAGCTGTCGCATTTGCCGCAGGCGCGGCCCTGATCGTCGGCCTGATAGCAGGAAACCGTCAGCCCGTAATCCACCCCAAGACGCGTACCTGCCTTGACGATGTCGGCCTTGCTCAGGTTTTGCAATGGTGCCTGGATCGTGAAGCCCTGGCCTTCTACACCCGCCTTGGTGGCGAGGTTGGCCATGCGTTCGAAGGACTCGATGAACTCTGGACGACAGTCGGGGTAACCCGAGTAGTCGACGGCGTTCACGCCAATAAAGATATCCCGTGCGCCCAGTACCTCAGCCCAACCCAGTGCCAGGGAAAGGAACACGGTATTGCGTGCAGGCACGTAGGTGACCGGGATGCCTTCGCCTGGCGTTTCCGGCACGGCAATGGAGCTGTCGGTCAGGGCCGACCCGCCAATGCCATTGAGGTTCAGGCCGATGACCTTGTGCTCGACCGCACCCAGGTCACGTGCCACACGCTCCGCAGCCTGCAGCTCAGAGCGATGGCGCTGGCCGTAATCGAAGCTCATGGTGTAGCAGGTGTAGCCGTCAGCGCGGGCCATGGCGACCACGGTGGCGGAGTCCAGGCCACCGGACAGCAGGATTACCGCGCGTTTTTCAGTTGTGCTCAATGCAGTCATTTCAGTTGCTCCATTCATGTCATCGCCCCGGCTCATCATCCCAGAGAATTTTATGCAGCTGCATTTGCAGGCGCACCGGCAGGTTGTCCGCCACGATCCAGTCAGCCAGATCTCGCGCCTTCAGGTCATGATGGCTAGGGGAAAACAGGACTTCGCCCGCACGCCGATCCAGACCGTACTGAATCAGCTTGGAGACGGACCAGTCATAGTCTTCGCGGGAACAGATCACAAACTTGACCTGATCGTTGGGCGTCAGCAGTTCGATGTTTTCGTAGCGGTTACGTGCGACCTCTTTGGAGCCAGGGGTCTTGAGATCCACCACGCGGCTCACACGGGTGTCCACCGGCGAAATATCGATGGAGCCACTGGTTTCCAGCGAGACTTCATAGCCGGCATCACACAGGCGCGTGAGCAACGGGATGGCGTTGGGCTGAGCCAACGGCTCACCACCGGTGACGCACACGTAGCGCGGACGATAACCGGCCACCTGATCAAGGATTTCGTCCAGGGTCTGGATCGAACCGCCGCTGAAAGCGTAGGCACTGTCGCAGTACTGGCAGCGCAAAGGACAACCAGTGAGGCGAACAAAAACAGTGGGCAAGCCAGCCGTTCGCGTTTCACCCTGCAACGAGTAAAAGATTTCTGTAATTCGTAATGTGTCTTGCATATGGGCCACGGGCGTAACAGCTAAACAGGCCGTCCGCCTCCGTTGGGCACTTCAAAGCACCCTGCAATCGCAGAATCCAGAGAAGCGTATTAAATACCGGAATTTCGGGTGCGAGATTCTAAACGAAAAACCCCGCGACAGGCGCGGGGTTTCTCAAATTGGCATCAAGCCTGGATCAATGGTCAGCCCATTACATGCGCTGAAGATCCCGCTGTGCCAGCTGTGCCGCAGATGTGCCCGGGTATTGAGCAACAACCTGTTGCAAGATGCCTTTTACCTTGTCGGTATGGCCCAGGCGACGCTCAACATCAGCAAGCTTGTACAACGAATCAGGCACTTTGGCGTGCTTCGGGTACAACTGGCTGACCTTGGCGAAGGCCTGACCGGCGCCCTGCAGATCCCCCTTGGCCAGGTTCACTTCACCCAGCCAGTACTGGGCATTGCCCGCGTACGTGCTGTTCGGATATTTACGCAGGAAAGCCGTGAATGCCTGGCTTGCCTTGTCAAAATCCTTGGCCTTGATCAGATCGAAAGCTGCTTCGTAATAAAGCTTTTCCTTCGCTGGATCAGGCGGATCGGTACCCACTAGCGGAGCCTGATTGGCAGGCGCCACGGGTGCCCCGGCGGCATTAATATCGCCACCACCGGGTTGAGAATTATTGGTAGCTGCCGCAGCAGGTGCGCTGCCAGCTGAGATACGTTGATCGAGGTCCTTGTAGCGGTCCAGCGCTTCTTGCTTCATTTGCTGGATATCGTTCTGCTGGACTTCGACAACTCCGCGCAAGCGCGCGATTTCATCCTGCATCTGTTGTAGCTGCATGAACAGCTGACCCTGTGCCGAGGGCTGGGTTGTAACCCCGCCCCCGGCATAGGCGCCGGACGTGCCATAGCCCGCTGGCGGATAACTGTTACTGCTACCAGAGCCAGAATTGTCATCGACCACAGGAACCGCACCCCACGCAAAAAGCGGAAGGGTGAGAGCCAAAACGGTTAAAGCACGACGGCACGTTCGCATGTCAAATTACTTACGCAGTTCGACGCGACGGTTTTGAGCCCAGGACTGCTCGTCGTTGCCGGTAGCAACTGGACGCTCTTCGCCGTAGGAAACCACTTCCAGCTGAGCTGGGGAAACACCTTGCAGTACCAGGTAGCGTTGAACGGCTTTCGCACGACGCTCGCCCAGTGCCATGTTGTACTCACGAGTACCACGTTCGTCGGTGTTACCTTCCAGAACAACGCGAGCGCCGTTAGCTTTCAGGTCCTTGGCGTGAACATCCAGAGCGCGCATGGCTTCTGGTTTCAGGTCCGAGCTGTCGTATTCGAAGTAGAAGGTGGTGATTGCGCGCAGAGCAGCTTCTTCGCTCAGGCTGCCGTCAACAGCACCAGTGTTAGCGCCGTAACCAGCATTTGGATCTACAGCAGCGCCGCCAGCACCGGCATTATCGCCGCCTTTGGACGAGCAACCTACAGCTACAGCCATGGCCAGAGCCAGCGCAGCAAATTTACCAAACTTCAGCATTTCCATCGTGAAACTCCTAATGAACCCCAGTGTGTTAAGTAAAACGTGTAGCGCCGCGTCAGTTCAGGTAAGGGGACCAGGAAGGTTCTCTGACTTCGCCTTGTGCGGTAGGAAGCGGGAGCCTTACGCGTCCATTAATGGACACGAGCATCAAGACTCCCCGGCCCTGCTGGCGGGTGGCGTAGATTACCATGGTGCCGTTGGGCGCGACAGTAGGTGACTCATCAAGGTTGCTGTCTGTGAGGATTTTTACGCTACCGCGCTGCAAATCCTGCACTGCCACCTTGAAATTAGTGAAGCCATCCTGCCGATGGATCATCACCAGCGTCTTTTCGTCAGCGGACAATTTCGGGTTGGCGTTGTAGTTACCGATAAATGTCACGCGTTCTGCGTTGCCACCGTTGATATTGGTCTTGTAGACCTGCGGCTTGCCGCCACGGTCTGAGGTGAAGTAGATGGTCGAGCCATCCTTGCCGAAAAACGGCTCGGTATTGATCGACGAGTCATTGGTCACACGCGACAGCTGACGAGAAGCCAGGTTCATCACGTAGATTTCCGGGCTGCCGTCCTTGGAGAGCACGAACGCCAGCTTGGTGCCATCCGGAGACCAGGCAGGTGCGCCATTGAGGCCTTCGAAATTAGTGACCTGTTCACGGCGACCGGTATCGATGTGCTGGATAAAGATACGTGGACGCTTCTGCTCGAACGAAACATACGCAATGCGCTTGCCGTCCGGAGCAAAACGAGGCGACAGGATCGGCTCACGCGATTGCAGCAAGGTGACCGCGCGGGCACCGTCGTAGTCCGAGCGCTGCAGGGTGAAACGGGTGTTGTCCACCGAGAAGCGTTCTGCAGTGACATACAGCAGGCGTGTCGAGAAGGCGCCCTTGATGCCGGTCAGTTTTTCAAACGACTGGTCCGAGATGTAGTGCGCCATGTCGCGCAGTTGGTCTGTAGTGCCCGAAACGTTACCGGTCAAGACAGGCTGCTGGGTTGCGACGTTCAACAGTGCGTACTGGATCTGCAGGCGACCGCCCGCAGGCACGATGCTGCCCACCATCACGTACTGCGCACCGAGTGCTTGCCAGTCGCGGAAAATGACTTCGCTGGCCTGGGTCGGCAAGCTGATCATGTTCTGCTTTGGAATCGGCGAGTAGTAACCCGAGTTGCGCAGGTCGTTACTGATGATCTCCGACATGTCTTCCGGCAGCACAGTGCCGCCCTGCCAGCCAAAAGGCACGACAGCAATCGGAGCAGCGCGGTCACTGCCACTGGTAACCATGATGTTCTTTTCGTCTGCAGAGGCCGTGCCTACTGCAAAGCAAAGAACGACAAGCAGTCCTCGAAGAATGTTAATCACAAGGCTAGATCCTCAGGTGTGAATGTCATCTTGAATGAACGATACGGGTTGAAATCGGCTGGTTTCAGGCCCTGCATTTCTGTCAAACGACCAATGTTTCTGACTGCCGCCACTGCCGAGTTATCGTAGGACGAGTCACCACTGGACTTGGCAACGCTGACCGAAGTCACTGTGCCGTCAGGCAACATGCCGATTTGCAATACCACTTTCATGCCTTTACGTGCCGAAGGTGGACGAGCCCAGCCTTCTGCCGCGCGCGACCGAATCAGGTCATCGAAGTTACCCGCCGTCTGATCGCCCTGCTCATCGGCCAACGCCTGTTGCCGCTCGACTTTGTCCGACAACAGATCGGCCAGTGCTTGCGCCTTCTTGTCTTCGTTAGCCTTGCGAGCAGCGTCCTGCGCCTTCTTGGCCGCATCAGCCGTAGCTTTCTTCTTGGCGTCTTCGGTAGCTTTCTTCTTCGCGTCGTCAGCCGCTTTTTTCTTCGCGTCTTCCGCTGCTTTCTTCTTCGCGTCGTCGGCCGCCTGTTTCTTGGCTTCCTCGGCAGCAGCTTTCTTCGCGTCGTCGTCGGCTTTTTTCTTCGCGTCGTCTTCAGCTTTCTTCTTGGCTATATCAGCCAATTGTTTCTCTTCGGCCTTCTTGGCGTCCGCAACCTTTTTGGCTTCGTCGGCTTTCTTGGCAGCTTCGGCTTTTTTCGCTTCGTCAGCCTTCTGCGCCTCTTCGGCCTTTTGTTCTTCGGCTTTTTGAGCCGCTTCTTCTTTCTTTTGTTCCGCAGCTTTTACAGCTTCCTGTTTTTGCTGCTCGATCTTTTTCTGTTCCAACTGTTCGACTTCAGTCTGTCGCGCAGCGGATTTCTTTGCCTCACCGGCAATCTTCTGATTGGTCTGGGTCGTCGCCTGACTCTTGGACTTCAACTGGTACAACGTGGCCTGCACAATCGGCTTGGCTTCAGGCAGCTCCGGCGTCATGGCAAAACTGACGAAAAGCAGACCAAAAATCAGGATGTGCAGCGCCACGGCCCAGATGCTGGGCCAGAAGTAGCTTTCCGAGGCAGACGGCTCTCGAATCGGCTGCATCAGGGTGCCTCGGTAATCAAGCCAACGTTCCCGACCCCGGCCTTCTGCAACCCACCCATCGTGCCCATCACCGAGCCGTAATCGACGGATTTATCGCCGCGGATGAAGACCTGAGTCTGTTTGCCGTTATCTCGACCGTTCGCGATGATCTTGGTCACGGCGTCTGTCAGTTGCGGCAGCGTCATGGCCTTGTCCATCTGCTTGTCAGTATCGACTTCGCTGCCAAGGTTCCAGTAATAGGTCTTGTCAGCCTTGATCGAAATGGTCAGGACCTGGTTGTTGTTGTCCTGCGGCAAGGCCTCACTGGAGACCTTGGGCAAGTCGACTTTCACGCCCTGGTTGATCATCGGCGCGGTGACCATGAAGATGACCAGCAGTACCAACATCACGTCGATGTAAGGCACCACGTTCATTTCGGCGACCGGCTTGCGCTTGCGGCGGCGCGATTGAGCGATTAAAGCCATTAGGAATTACCTGCTCATTCTTCGCTGGTATGCACTTTACGGTGCAGGATGGCCTGGAACTCTTCGGCGAATGTGTAGTAACGGCTGATCAAGACTTCGCCGCGAGCGGCGAAACGGTTGTAGGCGATTACTGCAGGGATTGCCGCGAACAGGCCAATGGCGGTTGCGATCAGTGCTTCGGCGATGCCGGGAGCCACAGTAGCGAGGGTCGCTTGCTGTGCAGTGGCCAGACCGCGGAAGGAGTTCATGATCCCCCAGACGGTACCGAACAGACCGATGTACGGACTGGTCGAGCCGACGGTGGCGAGGAAAGGCAGGCTCTGCTCGAGCTTTTCTTCTTCGCGGGAAATCGCTACGCGCATGGCACGGGCCACACCTTCCATGACCGCATCAGGATCGACGCCTGGCTGCTGACGCAGACGGGAGAATTCCTTGAAACCTGCACGGAAGATCTGCTCGACACCCGAATCCGGATCGGGGTTGCTGCCAGCCTGACGGTACAGCTTGGACAGATCGATGCCCGACCAGAAACGCTCCTCGAAGCTATCCAGTGCGCGACGACCTGCGCGCAGCAGGCTGCTGCGCTGAAAAATCATGATCCATGAAGTGACTGAAGCAGCCACCAGGATCAGCATCACCAACTGAACAACCACGCTGGCATTGCTGACCAAACTCCACATGGAGGAATGGTCGACGACGTTAGCTTCCACGCTTTATCTCCTGCTCTGAATGTGTACCCGCGCCGCTCTGGCCGGCAAAGGCCGCCTGCAGAGCTTCGGGAATGGCCCGGGGTTTCAAACTTTCGGCGTATACACACGCCACCAAGAACTGCCCTTCACAGAGCAGCGTTGCATCCGCAGCCCGCCTGACCTGTTGCACAAAGCGCAGGCTGGCACGGTTCAATTCGGTTATTTCCGCGCTGACCAGCAGCTCGTCGTCCAATCGCGCCGGCTTGTGATAACGCGCCTCGCAGGAATGCACGACAAACAACAGGTCCTCGTCAGCCAGTGCGGACTGGGAAAACCCCAACTCCCGCAACCGCTCGGTACGAGCCCGCTCCATGAATTTCAAATAATTAACGTAGTAGACGATGCCGCCAGCATCGGTGTCCTCGTAATAAACGCGACAGCGATGTGCGAACGACTGAACCCCGTTTTGCGCGCGCATACTCTAGTGCTTACTCCTCAGGTTGCCAATCCGGCCGGGCAACTGTTTTTCATCGATTTGCACCTAATTGCCTGTCACGTTGGCGCAACAGGCAGTCTGACCACGCAAACCCCGAATAAATCGGTGCAGCGCGGATTTAATCGTCCCCGTCATCGACAAAATCCTCGGCAACCGGGGTCTCACCCATGCGCGAAGGAATGTTCAAACCAAAATGCAGGTAGGCGTGCCGGGTCACCACGCGCCCACGCGGTGTGCGCATGATATAGCCTTGCTGGATCAAATAGGGTTCCAGTACGTCTTCAATGGTGTGCCGCTCTTCACTGATCGCCGCTGCCAGGCTGTCTACGCCCACCGGGCCGCCGTCGAACTTCTCGATCATGGTCAGCAGCAGACGCCGGTCCTGGTGGTCGAAACCGCGTTCATCCACGTCCAGCAGGTTCAATGCCAGGTCAGCGATGGGTTTGGTAATGTGGCCGGTGCCGCGAACCTGGGCGAAATCTCGCACCCTGCGCAGCAGACGGTTGGCGATACGCGGCGTCCCGCGGGCACGACGAGCGATTTCAAAAGCGCCCTCCGGCTCGATGGGCAGGCCAAGAATACCGGCCGAACGTGTCACGATCGTTGCCAGGTCCGTGATGTTGTAGAACTCAAGCCGCTGCACAATGCCGAAGCGGTCCCGCAGCGGGTTTGTCAGCATGCCGGCACGGGTCGTGGCGCCCACCAGGGTAAAGGGTGGCAGATCGAGCTTGATCGAGCGCGCTGCCGGCCCCTCGCCAATCATGATGTCGAGCTGGAAATCTTCCATCGCCGGGTACAGCACCTCCTCGACGATGGGCGAAAGCCGATGAATCTCGTCGATGAACAGCACATCGTTGGGTTCGAGGTTGGTCAGGATCGCCGCCAGGTCACCCGGACGCTCCAGCACAGGCCCCGACGTGCTCTTGATCGACACCGACATTTCCTGGGCGATGATATTGGCCAGGGTAGTCTTGCCAAGGCCCGGCGGACCGAAGATCAGGGTGTGATCCAGCGCCTCGTTGCGCCCACGCGCAGCCTGGATGAATAGCTCCATCTGCTCGCGCACGATGGGCTGGCCAATATAGTCGGCAAGGCTGAGCGGACGAATCGCACGATCCAGTTGCTCGTCACGATCACCACGGCCAGTGGCAGTTATCAGGCGGTCAGCGTCAATCACTTAAACCATTCCCTTCAAGGCACGTCGAATCAAATCTTCACTGCTCAAGTTCTTTTCCTTGATGGCGGATATCGCCTTGCTGGCTTCCTGAGGCTTGTAACCCAGGGAAACCAGGGCGCTTATCGCATCCGACTCGGCCGTAGCCACTGGAGGGGCGATCCCCGGCCCGTCGGATACCAGCGTGAACGTGCCGGGAAGGGTTTCCCAGGCCTTGAAGCGATCCTTGAGTTCCACCAGCAAACGTTCAGCAGTCTTCTTGCCGACACCCGGAATACGGGTCAACGCCGACGTATCCTGCGCCTGTACGCAGCGCACCAACTCATCGACTTCCAGACCGGACATCAAGGCCAGGGCCAGTTTAGGGCCGACACCATTGAGGCGAATCAACTCGCGAAACAGCTCACGCTCGCGCTTCTCGAAAAACCCGTACAACAGATGGGCATCCTCACGGACGACCAGATGAGTGTGCAAGGTCACCGGCTCGCCGACATGCGGTAACCGATAAAGCGTGGTCATGGGCACTTCCAGCTCATAGCCGACGCCGTTGACATCCAGAACCAGGTGCGGCGGCTGTTTCTCAGCCAGAAAACCGCGTAAGCGTCCAATCACGTATCAGCTCCTCTTTTACCAGCCCGGGCGTGACCGGCGCGAAAACAATGGTCGCAATCATTGCAGGGTGGCAAACCCCACAAGCAAAAAAATTTTAAGTAAATGATGCCAACAAAAAGGGCAGCCTCTCTATTACAGCCGCAACCGCCCTCCCCGGCTGCGAGCAGTGCTCAAGCCATGGGGGATAAGACTCGAGCGCGTATGAGCATGACACAAGGCAATGGCCAGGGCGTCGGATGCATCGATCTGGGGCTTTTGAGTCAGCTTGAGCAAGTGCATGACCATCATCATGACCTGCTCTTTATTGGCGCCGCCCGTTCCGGCTACTGCCTGTTTGACCTGGGTCGCAGTGTATTCGGCAATCTCGAGGCTCTCTTCGGCTCCCGCGACGATGGCGGCACCGCGAGCCTGCCCCAGCTTCAGCGCGGAGTCGGCATTGCGGGCCATGAACACCTTTTCGATCCCCATCGTCACCGGACCGTAGGTCTGGATAACCTCTCGTACTCCGCGATAGACAATCTGTAGACGCTCATGCAGCAAGCCGCTGCCGGTACGGATACAGCCCGAGGCGACGTATTCGCAACCACGACCAGTGTCACGCACCACGCCATAACCGGTAATTCGCGAACCGGGATCGATACCAAGAATAAGAGTCATAACGCCTGCAGCTCAAAAAGAGGGTGCGCACAATTGAACGCAGCATAAAGGCAGAAGCCGGAGGCCGATAGCGACGTGATGATCACGGCTTCGCGCCTCCGGCTTCAAGTGTTGCTGAAAAGCTGGGGATCAACCGAGCTGTTCCATGACCTCGTCCGGGATCTCAGCATTGGAATAGACGTTTTGCACGTCATCAAGATCCTCGAGCATGTCGATCAGCTTGAGCACCTTTTCCGCGGTTTCCAGATCAAGCACGGCGCTGGTGGTAGGCAACATGACAATATCTGCATCCGCCGCCTTGAAACCTGCCGCCTCCAGTGCATTTCGCACCGAATAAAAGCCGGCGAAGGAGGTGAATACATCAATGGAGCCGTCTTCGTTGGTCACCACATCATCGGCGTCTGCGTCCATCGCAGCCTCGATGAGGGCATCCTCGTCGACGCCCGCGCCGAAGGAAATCTGGCCCTTGCGATCGAACAGGTAAGCCACCGAACCATCTGTACCCAGGTTACCGCCGCATTTGGTGAACGCATGACGCACCGCAGCAGCCGTCCGGTTGCGGTTGTCGGTCATGGTTTCGACCATGATCGCCACGCCACCCGGGCCGTAGCCTTCGTAACCCAGTTCTTCTACATCGTCACCATCGGCAGCACCGGCGCCACGGGCCACGGCACGGTCAATGGTGTCGCGGGTCATGTTTGCACCCAGCGCCTTGTCCAGGGCCAGACGCAAGCGCGGGTTGGAGCCAGGATCGCCACCGCCCTGACGGGCAGCAACGGTCAGTTCACGAATCCACTTGGTGAAGATCTTGCCCTTCTTGGCATCCTGACGCTCTTTGCGGTGCTTGATGTTCGCCCACTTAGAATGACCTGCCATAACTCGCTCCGAATTCTTTTTGAAACACGTTCACCTTTCGCTCACTGGACATGAGCAAAAAGCTACAACTCATTCAGGGTCCGGTTCAGGGCACACCGCCAACAAGGGGGTGCGCCCTGCTCAGCGTCACTCAGCCTTGGGCTGCTCGCGCAAACGGATGTGCAACTCGCGCAAGGCCTTGGCATCGACAACACCAGGGGCCTGGGTCATGACGTCTGCGGCACTCTGGGTTTTCGGGAAGGCAATCACTTCACGAATTGACTGGGCGCCGGTCATCAGCATCACCAGACGGTCCAGACCAAATGCCAGACCACCGTGCGGCGGCGCGCCGTATTTCAGGGCGTCGAGCAGGAAACCAAACTTCTCCTGCTGCTCATCTTCGGCGATACCCAGCAGACGGAATACCGCTTGCTGCATTTCCTTGCGATGGATACGGATCGAACCGCCGCCCAACTCGGTGCCGTTGAGCACCATGTCGTAGGCACGGGACAATGCCGTCGCCGGATTGGCCTCCAGCTCTTCAGGCGTGCACTTGGGCGCGGTGAAGGGGTGGTGCAAGGCAGTGAAGCTGCCATCGTCGTTTTCTTCGAACATCGGGAAGTCGACGACCCACATCGGGGCCCACTCGCAGGTGTGCAGTTTCAGATCGTTGCCGACCTTGATACGCAGCGCGCCCAGGGCCTCGCTGACGACCTTGAACTTGTCCGCACCGAAGAACACGATATCGCCGTCAACAGCGCCAACGCGGTCCAGGATGACCTTGAGGTTTTCCTCAGGGATGAACTTGACGATTGGCGACTGCAGGCCTTCGGCGCCTTTAGCACGCTCGTTGACCTTGATGTAAGCCAGGCCCTTGGCACCGTAGATGCTGACGAACTTGGTGTAGTCGTCGATCTGGCTGCGCGGCATGTTGGCTGCACCCGGCACACGCAGGGCGGCAACACGACCTTTCGGATCGTTGGCCGGACCGCTGAACACCTTGAACTCCACAGCGCTGAGCTGATCGGCAACGTCCACCAGTTCCAGCGGGTTACGCAGGTCCGGCTTGTCGGAACCATAACGACGCATGGCTTCTTCGAAGGTCATGTGCGGGAAATCACCGAACTCCAGGTCCAGCACTTCCTTGAACAACTGACGAATCATCTTCTCGGTCAGACCGATGATGTCTTCTTCATTGAGGAAGCTGGTCTCGATGTCGATCTGGGTGAATTCCGGCTGACGGTCGGCACGCAGGTCTTCGTCGCGGAAGCATTTGGCGATCTGGTAGTAACGGTCAAAGCCGGCAACCATCAGCAATTGCTTGAACAACTGTGGCGACTGAGGCAATGCAAAGAAGCTGCCCGGGTGGGTACGGCTTGGCACCAGGTAGTCGCGGGCGCCTTCCGGCGTCGCACGGGTCAGGATTGGCGTTTCAACGTCCAGAAAACCGTTGTCGTCCAGGTAGCGACGAATGCTGGTGGTAATGCGCGAACGCAGACGCAGCTTTTCAGCCATTTCCGGGCGGCGCAGATCGATGAAGCGATAACGCAGGCGGGTTTCTTCACCAACGTCGGAATATTCGTTCAACGGGAATGGCGGAGTCTCGGACTCGTTCAGCACTTCGAGCTCGTAGCCCAGCACTTCGATGGCGCCCGAGGCCATGTTCGCGTTGCCTGCACCGGCTGGACGCGCACGCACCTTGCCGGTGATCTTGACCACATATTCGCTGCGCACACGGTCGGCAGCGGCAAACGTATCGGCACGATCCGGGTCGAACACCACCTGAGCCAGACCTTCACGATCACGGATATCGAGGAAAATCACCCCTCCATGGTCACGACGGCGGTGGACCCATCCGCAAAGGGTAATTTCCTGACCTTCCAGGCTCTCGTTCAGTTGGCCGCAATAATGGCTGCGCATCATGATGGTGTTTTCACTTCTCGTAATTCGAAATTCGGTGGAGCTTTCGCTCTTCGCTGGCGCTCGATAATGCAAGAGCTGCGGCCGGTAGTACAGGTCAACGGGTCCGCTACCGTCTGCCCCGGTCCAGACAAAGTTCTGCCCCACGGCAAGGCGGGGGATTATATAGGGTTAATCGAGCCTGTGCAGCCAGCAGACGGACCGGATCAGGATAAGTGCCCCATCCCCCAGGATGAGACCCCTGCCAGACAGTGTGCAGGCAAGGGTCGCCGCTCTGCCGATTTCATGCCTTTGAAAGCTGCAGTCCGTCGGTTTTCAACAGATGAGTGACGCACACCACGCGGATAAGGCCGCTGAAATTCTTAACGCCGCCATAGCGAAGGTGCACTTCCCTGTCGACGTAGGAAAGCACCGCATTGACTGAACAACTATTGGACTGGGCAATCTCGGAAAGGATGTTCCAGTAGACCTCCTCCAGGCGCAGGCAGGTCGCCAGGCCATTCAGACGCACCGATTTCGAATGTGGCTGCGCCAACTCCATATTGAAATCTTCCACGAACGGGTCATTGTGGATCTTTCCGGATCGGGCTATTTCGCCGACATCACGCGCGACTCCTCGAACCATAGTAAAACTCCTTTGAAAACTCATTCAAACGCTTCGGAGAAACATTTGAATATAAATAAATGTTGCTCTATCAAGCCTTAATCCAGACCTTAGTTCCAGCAGAGCAAACACCGAGTTTCGTAGGACATCACCACTTTTCGAAGGGGAATAATGAAAAACAAGACAGCAATACCTTAAGACAGACACTTAGAGGTAATCAATAATTACATCAACAGCGATACAAGACTATTAAATCAATAAATTAAACATCTGTTATCAGTTAACCGACAAAAGACGAACAAGCGAGCGACGACCCTAAGGTCATCGCGCGCAGACAGGGATTACTTGGTCTCGAACATCGAACGCAGCATCCACGCGGTCTTCTCGTGGACCTGCATGCGCTGGGTCAACAGGTCTGCGGTAGGCTCGTCGCTGACTTTTTCCAGCAACGGGAAAATGCTGCGTGCAGTGCGCACAACCGCTTCCTGCCCCTGCACCAGGCTTCTGATCATATCTTCGGCACTCGGCACACCTTCTTCTTCCTTGATGGAGGAAAGACGTGCATATGTCGAATACGTGCCGGGCGCAGGGAAGCCCAGGGCACGGATACGTTCGGCAATGGAGTCGACCGCCAGCGCCAGTTCGTTGTACTGCTCTTCAAACATCAAGTGCAGGGTGCGGAACATCGGGCCACTCACGTTCCAGTGAAAGTTGTGGGTCTTGAGATAAAGCACGTAAGTATCTGCCAGCAAATGCGAAAGACCTTCCACGATTGACTTGCGGTCTTCTTCACTGATTCCGATATCAATTGCCATGTTTCTGCCCCTTGAGTAGGTGGTGTTCATAAACAGGTGTAGGACCACTCTACCAAGAGAAGCGTTCAGACGCAGCCCTCACCGCGCAGACATGCTGCGACAAAAGCGCTCCAGCAAGCACTGATCCAGACCCGCTCCAGACGCAAAGGGATCGACGGTCTACCAGCACCAGGCTGTTAATTTGAGTAGCCATCGGCTTTGCTGTTAAATACACGACGTGTCGCTACTGATTTGCCATCCGGCTATAGCGCATAGGCTGAGTCGTCGCTCGTGCATCACGCCTTCACTTATTTCGAAGCGTACCGGGCGTAATCAGCTATTTCCTCGTGATCCTTCTTAATGTGAGTTTATTAAAATGTTGAAAATCGTCCACCTCCTAACGGGCGCAGCGGCTTTGCTGCTGTCCTTCATACCCAGCCTGCAAAGTGAAGCCCTGTCTTCCTACCTTGTGCATCCCGATGCGGTTTACCTGGCCTTCTTCGGCCTGCTCAATCTGCTGCTCGCTCCTGTGATCCCCTACTGGAACCGGGGACCACGTCACCAACTGCAAAACCTGGTCAGCGTTTTACTCGTTCTTGCCGTCATTCTTCAAATCCTGACCTTGCTCGTTCCGCTGGAAACCATTGCTGGTCAACCTGCAGTCCTGATCAGCCTGATTGCTGTCGTGATTGCGGTGGCACTGCATCTGGCTGTCAGCTTCTACAGGTCGTCCCCTTCCGCCATCCCGCAAAACCATGACATGAGCAATCGTGATACCGGCACGGTGAAGTGGTTCAACACCTCGAAAGGTTTTGGTTTTATTTCCCGCGATTCCGGCGACGATATTTTCGTGCACTTTCGCGCCATCCGCGGTGAGGGTCATCGAGTACTGGTAGAAGGCCAGCGCGTCGAGTTTTCCGTCATGAACCGCGACAAAGGCCTGCAAGCCGAGGACGTGATTGCGGCATTGCCACGTCGCTGATCCTGCCTCAATGAAAAACGCGCCCTGGCAAGGCGCGTTTTTTTTGACTTCGATTCGGGCATTCGCCGCGACCAAACCAGCAAATCCGGCCAGACCGAGCAGCCAACTCAATAGTGTGGCGGCGGCAGGTCTTCCTCGAAGGTCTCGAACTGGCCATTCATCTCTTCCTGACGCTTGAGCAAGGCGGCCATCTGCAACTGCAGTCGCTCCAGGGCACGTTGCTGCGTGACCAGCACATCATTAAGGGCTTGAATGGTGTCGTCCTGAAAAGCCTGGCGAGTCTCAAGTTCCGTGATACGCGCATCCTGAGTCATACGAACTCCTCCGCGAACTGGAAATCATCCGTCAACAGTTGCTGCAAGCGCTCGCGCAGCGCAGACAACTGCGCAGCGGTATAAGGCTTGGCCGGGTGCTTGCCCCACACTGGCGCAGGCCAGGCTGCATCCTCGCGAAAACGGACAATCACGTGCATATGAAGTTGGCTGACCACATTACCCAGCGCAGCAACATTAAGCTTGTCCGCATTGAACAGTTGCTTGAGCTTCAACGACAGGGCTGTAGTCTCCTGCCACAGTTGCAATTGATCCTGACTGCTCAGCTGAAATACTTCACTGATATCGGGACGCCGGGGCACCAAGATGAACCAGGGATAGTTCGAGTCGTTGGACAACAACAAACGACACAGGGAAAAGTCCCCGACCGACACAGTATCTTGTTGCAGACGCGCATCTAGAACGAACACCTTATTACTCCTGATCATCTGGTTAGCTTTGAGCGCACCCCAGCCTTTCCCGGCGCGCCATGCAATGCACTGCAGGATACGCGTGAATACCTCGGCATTCACGGCTTAAGCGTCATTTGCCGACTGTTAGTACGTTATAACCCCGCAAACATCCGACATCCCCTCTGAAGGCGTCAAAAACACCCCGCGCACCAAGGGCGAACGAATTTCCTGCATGCGCACCAGAATGGATCAATAGCTTGCTTATAATTGCGCACAACAACTATACGGAGCGATTATCACATTCAGTAACAAAAGAGAGCGGAAAAAAGCATTTTGGGCCCCCGCATGGTGCCCAAATGAAACAAAAGCCTGTTGGAATATTTGTTGCCAAAAACGCTGGATCCAATATCAGGCATCTGACGGCTTCAACGCACCAAAACCACCCACCGCGGCGAACACGGTGCGCTACCTATCCGGGATTTACTCAATTTTGCCGGTAACGAGGTAACATTTTGACAGGTTCCAACCGGCTGCTCGTGGCCTTTTGAAGGATTTATGTATTTTTTTTAATTTTGTTAAACCCTTTAAAAACAAATAGATAGGTAACAATCAGGAAGCAAAACCTACCTTTTTCACAATTTTTTTTCATTTGTTGGAATTTTGTGCACGGTTGTTGCTTTGTCACACACAGGGTCTGCAAGGACGCTCGCTGAAAAGCTGGCACTGCGGCCCAAAAAATGGACGACGGACCGTGGGGGAATAGTTCGGAAATGAGCCATAGATCGTTTGAACCTATGCTTAAGCACCGAAAAAGTACCGATGTAACTGCACGGCTTGCTTATTGGAAAGCTATGCATTTGCGACATGGACAGCATGGTTTTGCGACACGGCCGTAAAGATATCGAAAGGATAGGGTTGTAACTATCGCCACCATTGTCTGCGTGATATAAGTTTCGCCGACACCAAAAAGAAAGAGCCGTTCATAAAAAAAATCAGGTGGACGGCAGTACTCTTCTTAAAAACCAAAGGAGCAATCACGATGAGAGTGATGAAGTGGAGCGCAATCGCACTGGCAATCACTGCAGCCAGTACCCAACTGGCTACAGCGGCAGCTTTTGTGGATGACCAGGCTGATGCGAAGGGGTTCGTTGAAGGTAGCAGTTTGAACGTGAAGGTTCGCAACTACTATTTCAACCGCAATAAAGAAGCAGGCAAGAACGACCTGAAGGACTGGACCCAAGGTTTCTGGGGCAACTACAGCTCCGGCTACACCCAGGGTACCATCGGTGTCGGCGTCGACGCATTCGGCTACTTCGGCCTGAAGCTTGACGGTTCGGACAAATATGCTGGTTCGGGCAACCTGGTCGTTGACCGTAACGGCGAAAACCAGGACACCTTCGGCAAAGCCGGTGGTGCTGTTAAGTTCCGCTTCTCGAAAACCGAGCTGAAACTCGGCGACATGCAGCCGCAAAACCCAGTGTTCGCAGTCGGTGGTTCCCGTCTGTTGCCTCAGACTGCTAGCGGTATCAGCCTGATGAGCAGCGAGATCAAAGGCCTGGACCTGGAAGGCGGTCACTACTACTCGGGTACCAGCCAGAACGACACCAGCCACAACGGCTCGATCTGGGCAACCTACGCTGGCGTGCAGGCTAAATCCGCAGATTTCATCGGCGGCAAATATGCCATCAACGACAGCCTGAGTGCTTCCCTGTATGGCGCCAAGCTGCAGGACATCTGGAACCAGTACTACGCTAACCTGAACTACGCACTGCCACTGACTGATAGCCAGTCGCTGGCATTTGACGCCAACCTGTATCGCACCACTGATACCGGCGCTGCAAAAGCAGGCAGCATCAACAACACCGCGTTCTCCGGTTCCGTTGCCTACTCGTTCCTGTCTGCACACACCCTGACCCTGGCTTTCCAGAAAATTCACGGTGACACGCCGTTCGACTACATCGGTATCGGCGACAACAACAAGGGTGGCGACTCGATCTTCCTGAGCAACTCCATCCAGTACTCTGACTTCAACGGTCCTGGCGAGCGTTCGTGGCAGGCTCGTTACGACCTGAACATGGCAACTTTCGGCGTACCAGGTCTGAGCTTCATGACCCGTTATGTCAGCGGTAGCGGTATCGATGGTACCCACACTCCGTCCAACAGCGCTTACGCTGGTCAGTACGGCTCGGATGGCAAACACCACGAAACCAACCTTGAAGCCAAGTATGTGGTTCAGACCGGTCCTGCAAAAGACCTGTCGTTCCGTATCCGTCAAGCGTGGCACGTTGCCAACTCTGACGAAGGCGAAGGCGATATCCAAGAGTTCCGTCTGATTGTCGACTACCCGATCTCGATCCTGTAATCGCAACCCGACTCTGCTCTTGAAAAAGCCCGGCTCATGCCGGGCTTTTTCATTCCCGCAACAAAGCCTTTTCCCCATTTCATTGAGCCGCCCTGCCCTGTACGCAAACGGATACCGCCCGTACAATGCGAGGTCATTTCCAGTCAGCAACCGACAACGGCCTACCATGCGTACCAGTCAATATTTGCTTGCCACACAGAAAGAAACGCCTTCCGATGCGGTCGTGATCAGCCACCAGTTGATGCTGCGTGCCGGCATGATTCGCAAACTTGCCTCCGGCCTCTACACCTGGCTCCCTCTGGGTTTGCGTGTTGTGCGCAAGGTCGAAGCCGTCGTTCGTGAGGAAATGAACGCTGCTGGCGCGCTTGAAGTATTGATGCCCGGCGTGCAGCCGGCAGAGCTGTGGCAGGAGTCGGGGCGCTGGGAACAGTACGGCCCTGAGTTGCTGCGCATCAAGGATCGCCATGATCGTGAATTCTGCGCAGGTCCTACTCACGAAGAAGTGATCACCGACCTGGCCCGCAATGAGCTCAACAGCTATAAACAGCTGCCGATCAACCTGTACCAGATCCAGACCAAATTCCGCGACGAGATCCGCCCACGTTTCGGCGTGATGCGCAGCCGCGAGTTCATCATGAAGGACGCCTACTCCTTCCACGTGGACCAGGCTTCGCTGCAGCAGACCTACGACCGCATGCACCAGGCCTATTGCAACGTCTTCACGCGCCTGGGCCTGAATTTCCGTCCAGTGGCAGCCGATAACGGTTCCATCGGCGGCGCTGGCTCCCACGAGTTCCAGGTGCTGGCTGAATCCGGTGAAGACGATATCGTGTTCAGCGACAGCTCGGACTACGCAGCGAACATCGAGAAAGCCGAAGCCGTGCCACGGGAAACAAGCCGTGCAGCACCGACCGAAGAGCTGCGCCTGGTGGACACGCCGAACGCCAAGACCATCGCCCAACTGGTGGAAGGCTTCAATCTGCCGATTGAAAAGACCATCAAGACACTGGTGGTACACGCTGCCGAAGAAGGCAAGCTGATCGCGTTGATCATTCGGGGCGACCACGAACTCAACGAAGTCAAAGCCGCTAACCTGGAGCTGGTTGCCAGCCCTCTGGTCATGGCTTCCGAAGCTGAACTGCGTGCCGCCATCGGCGCCGGTGCAGGCTCGCTTGGCCCGCTGAACCTGCCACTGCCTTGCATCATCGACCGCTCGGTAGAACTGATGAGCGACTTTGGCATCGGCGCCAACATCGACGACAAGCACTATTTCGGCGTGAACTGGGAGCGAGACCTGCCAGTTCCGACCGTAGCAGATCTGCGCAACGTAGTGGCTGGCGATCCGAGCCCTGACGGCAAAGGCACCCTGGAAATCAAACGCGGCATTGAAGTCGGGCATATCTTCCAGCTCGGCACCAAGTACAGCGAAGCCCTGAAATGCCAGGTCCTGGGTGAAAACGGCAAGCCAGTGACGCTGGCCATGGGCTGCTACGGCATCGGTGTTTCTCGCGTGGTGGCCGCTGCCATCGAGCAGAACAACGACCAGAACGGCATCATCTGGAGCGACGCGCTGGCACCTTTCCAGATCGCGCTGGTGCCCCTGCGCTACGAAACCGAAGCTGTTCGCGAGGCAACCGACAAGCTGTACGCCGAACTGACCGCCGCCGGTTTCGAAGTGCTGCTCGATGATCGCGACAAGAAGACCAGCCCTGGTATCAAGTTCGCCGACATGGAGCTGATCGGGATTCCTCACCGCATCGTGGTCAGTGACCGTGGTCTGGCTGAAGGCAATCTTGAATACAAGAGCCGCACCGAGCCTGACGCACAAGCCCTGGCTGTCGCTGACGTGCTGTCGTTCATCAAGGGTCGTATCAACCGCTGAGTCGCAGGCGCACTCGTCACTGACGAGTGCGCCTGGCCAGTAATGGCAAGCGGGCAACACGACGCCTATCTGCATCAAGAGATCTCATGTTCAAGCGAAGTACCTTAAGCCTCGGCGGGGCCACATTGTGTGGCACCCTGCTTGTCAGCGGCTGTGCCAATCAATTGTCACAACGCAGCGAGCATGAAGAGCGCGTCGAGCGCAAATTGCTCGAGCACACCCTGCAAGTCGACATTGGCGAGCCCAAAATGCTCGAACTGCCGCAGAGGCGCGTGCGCATCCATGAACAGAAAACCTTCGAAGTCACAGAGTTCGAAGTCACTCGCCACTACGATCGATATACGCCTTACCAGCCCTGGCGCAAGATTTATGAAATCCCGCTGGGCGCAGTGGCTGTGGTCGCCGGCGTCGGTGCCAACGTGGTCAATGTGCTCACGTTCGGCAGCCTGCCAGACAGCATGACCAAGGACTGGATCAGTTACGGCATCGCGGGGTTGAACCCCGTCATGAACACCCCCTCCAACGGTCGCGCGCAACAAAACCTGGCCAGTATTGATGAGGTTCAGCAGGACAAGCGTATCGAACATTCGAACCTGCCCTGGAGCGAAGGCCCGGTCACGATCAAGGCAGGCAACGAAATTCACGAACTGACCACCGACCGCAATGGCGCGCTGCGCTTGAATCTGCTGGACAGCCCGTTCGCCGAGCAGGATCTGCGGCACGTCACGCGCCTGCAGATACAGGTCGAAGACGAACAGGACACCGTGCACGCCGAAGCAGTCTTACCGATCAGTAACACGCTGCGCGGCAAACTGCTGGAGGCTCATGCCCTGATCTATGACGATCTGGAAGACGACGATGTCAGCCAGTGGGTTCATCGGGTCAAGCGCCTCTCCGAGCTGGGTCTGGAAGAAGAAGCCAGCGAACTGGAACAAAGCCTGATCGAACTGACGCGCAATGATCCACAGCTGCAAAAGGAATTTCTCAAATCACTGGCCCGGGATGCCGGTCGTCTCGTTGCCGACCCCGGCGGCGCAAGCTAAGGGGCAAATAACTCCAGTTGCTCATGGGCGCCGCGCAGGTCATGTAACCTGACGCCGACGCCCAACAAGCGCACGGGCTTGCCACCACGCTTGAACGCCTGGGTCAGTAAATGCTCGAAACTCTCCAGGTCCCGCCCCGCACCCGACTGCTCCAGCGTAGTTTGGGTGAAATCATGAAATTTGACTTTGACGAAGGGCTTACCGGCGCGATAGCTGCTGTCCATGCGCGCCATCCTCGTGGCCAGCGTCTCAAGTAACTCTGGCAGTTTCTCCAGGCAACTCGCCAGATCCGGCAGATCCGTATCGTAGGTATTCTCAACGCTGACCGATTGCCGACGGCTGTCATTTTGCACCGGCCGCTCATCGACCCCACGGGCAAGACTCCATAAGCGTTCGCCAAACGTGCCAAATTCCCGCACCAGGGCCAGCTTATTCCATTCCCTAAGGTCCGTGCAGGTGATGATACCCAGCCGCCCGAGCTTGTCGGCCGTGACTTTGCCGACGCCATGCAATTTGCTGACGGGCAACAGGGCGACGAAATCCTCCACCTGGTCTGGAGTGATCACAAACAACCCGTTCGGCTTTTTCCAGTCGCTGGCGATCTTGGCCAGAAACTTGTTCGGCGCAACCCCGGCGGAAACAGTGATATGCAACTGCTTGGACACGCGACGCCGAATGTCCTGAGCGATGCGCGTCCCGCTGCCGGAAAAATGACTGCTGTCGGACACATCGAGATAAGCCTCATCCAGCGACAAGGGCTCGATAAGCTCGGTGTAGTCTCGAAAGATCGCCTGGATTTCTCGCGAAGCTTCTTTATAGGCATCCATGCGCGGCTTGACGATGGCCAGGTCCGGGCACAGTTTCAGTGCATGGCGGGATGACATTGCAGAACGCACACCGTAGGCGCGGGCCTCATAGTTGCAGGTCGCAATGACCCCTCGTCGATCTGCCGAGCCACCGACGGCCAGCGGCTTACCAGCCAGATTCGGGTCGTCGCGCATCTCAATGGCGGCATAGAAGCAGTCACAGTCGACGTGGATGATTTTTCGCTGCGTCATGGAGTGCGTTTGCAGAAGGTCTGGCCGCGCAGTATCTCATCCGCGTCCACCTGTGGCACTCACGACGCTGAATCTGGCGTACGAATGGTCTGAACTGCAGCACGGCCAGGTTTAAATAAATGCACGCAAAAACAGAGCCAAGCCCCGTGTGGCAAGCTCTGGCGCCGGCTTGCAGGATGATGGACATCGCTAACCGATTGAAGGAAAAGCAGTTTTTTTGAACTATCGATTGACAGCCGGGCGATCCTCTGTAGAATGCCGACACACAGACGCGGGATGGAGCAGTCTGGTAGCTCGTCGGGCTCATAACCCGAAGGTCGTCGGTTCAAATCCGGCTCCCGCAACCAAACATCAAAAAAGGCTACTCGAAAGAGTGGCCTTTTTTGTGCCTGTAACTTTCCCCCGTTCCTCTGGTTAAAACAGCTTGCCGCTGCCGACAAGGGCCAGGCTGAGACACCGACAAACCACCTGCCGACAAAATCCCTTACCAAGCCGCCACTTAGCACTCCAAACGGGCCCACTGCGGTTTATTTGTCGATCTTTCGCATTAACGATTGACACTTCGTCGTTCGGCTGTAGAATGCCGCCACACAGACGCGGGATGGAGCAGTCTGGTAGCTCGTCGGGCTCATAACCCGAAGGTCGTCGGTTCAAATCCGGCTCCCGCAACCAAACATCAAAAAAGGCTGCTCGAAAGAGTGGCCTTTTTTGTGTCTGACTGTTTATAGCGTATATAGAGGGCTAGAACGATCGTCAGAAACCTCAGCGAGAATGCTCAGCCTCGGGAACTTGCCCCTGACAATTGTGCTCTGTTTATTACGCAATATTGCCTCTTGCGCCAGTTTTCGATCCTCCTGCCGATAGCCTCTGCATGGGCTGAACCGTTGCTAAACCGAATCCGTCACATTCGCTCGTTAAACGTTGACGCGCTAATATCTCGAAATATTTTTTGCGAAGGGATTGGTAACTTGGCTGTATACCTCCATCCTGTCGCGCACGATCCAAGGAGTGATTGATGCGCGCCAACCCGTCAGATCCCGATGAAGCCGTTGCGGCTGAATCACCGATCGCACAGACCCGTCTGCATTGGCTTGACCTGCTGAGCAAATACCGCCAACCCATTGGGCTGGGCGTCATGCTATTGCTGTTCGCCATCGCGCTGATTGCCTGCCGTCACATGCTGATGGAAATGGACCTGTATGCACTGCATGACGCATTGCTCAGTGTCCCCCTGCCCTCTCTGGGTGGCGCGTTGCTGGCGACTATCGTCGGTTTCGTCCTGCTGCTGGGTTATGAGTGGTCGGCCAGCCGTTATGCCAACGTCCAGTTGCCTGCCAAAACCCTGATCCTGGGAGGGTTTACCGCTTTCGCCATCGGCAACGCTGTAGGCCTGTCGATGCTGTCCGGAGGCTCGGTTCGTTACCGGCTGTACTCCCGACACGGCCTGGGTGCCGGTGAAGTTGCCCGCATGACACTGTTCGCCAGCCTGTCTCTGGGCTGTGCGCTGCCCCCCCTGGCCGCGCTCGCGACGCTGAGCAACCTGTCTGGTGCTTCGCTGGCCCTTGGCCTTCCGGTCTGGGTACTCGCCACCGCTGCCGTGACGATTCTGGTGCTCAGTGTTCTGCTGGCCATTGGTGTTTATCGTCGACGCCTGCCTGACCAGACCATCCCTCATACACTGCTGATCCGCGCTGGCCGCAAGACCTTGCGCCTGCCGGGCCTGCGCCTGACACTGATGCAGTTGGTCATCACTGCACTTGATGTCGCCGCTGCCGCCGTAGTGCTTTACCTGCTGCTGCCCCATGCCCCACCATTCGGCGCGTTCCTGCTGATCTACCTGCTGGCGCTGGCCGCAGGGGTACTCAGCCATGTGCCCGGTGGGGTTGGCGTGTTCGAAGCGATCCTGCTCGCAGCCTTTGCCGACGAACTGGGCGCGGCGCCCCTGGCTGCCGCCTTGCTGCTGTATCGCCTGATCTACGTCATGTTGCCGTTGCTGCTGGCCTGCCTGACCTTGCTGTTCAGCGAAGCCCAGCGTTTCCTGCCAACCCGTCAGGCGATGCGTGTGGCCTCGGGCCTGGCCGCGCCGATTCTGGCATTGCTGGTATTCCTGTCCGGTGTGGTGCTGCTTTTTTCCGGCGCGACACCGGAAATCGACACTCGTATCGAAAACCTGGGCTTCATGATCCCGCACCGGCTGATCGATGCTTCGCACTTCGGTGCCAGTCTGGTCGGTGTGCTGTGCCTGTTGCTGGCCCAGGGTCTACGTCGGCGCTTGTCGGCAGCCTGGATGCTGACCACCATTCTGCTGCTGGTCGGTGCCCTGCTGTCGATCCTCAAAGGCTTCGATTACGAAGAAGCCAGCATGCTGATCCTGACAGCCATCCTGCTGGCCTTCTTTCGTCGTTCGTTCTATCGCCCAAGCCGTTTGCTGGAACTGCCGTTCTCGCCGCTGTACCTGATGGCCAGCGTTTGTGTCTTGGGCGCCTCCATCTGGCTGCTGTTGTTTGCCTACCAGGACGTGCCCTACAGCCATCAGCTGTGGTGGCAGTTCACCCTGGACGCCGATGCACCTCGGGCCCTGCGCTCGGCCCTGGGCAGTGCGGTCCTGCTGGTGGTGGTTTCCCTGACCTGGCTGCTGCGCACCGCCCGCCCGGTCATCAAGCTGCCCGATGCCGAAGAACTGGCCAAGGCTGCCGAAATCGTCAATGCCTCGGATCAACCCGACGGAGGCCTGGTACTGACCGGTGACAAGGCGATTCTGCTGCACCCGGCAGGCAATGCGTTTTTGATGTACGCGCACCGTGGTCGCAGTCTGGTGGCCTTGTATGACCCTATCGGACCGACTCAGCAACGCGCCGAGCTGATCTGGCAGTTCCGCGACCTGTGTGACGTGCACCATGCACGCCCTGTGTTCTATCAGGTACGCGCCGAGAACCTGCCGTTCTACATGGACATCGGCCTGACCGCGATCAAGCTGGGAGAAGAGGCGCGCGTCGACTTGCGGCGCTTCGACATCGAATCCAAGGGCAAGGAGATGAAGGACCTGCGCTACACATGGAACCGTGGCGGCCGTGATGGCCTGTCGCTGGAAATCTATGAGGTAGGGCAAGCACCGCTGGATGAGCTGAAGGTGATTTCCGACGCCTGGCTCACCGGCAAGAATGTGCGGGAAAAAGGCTTTTCCCTGGGCCGTTTCAGCCCGGAATACCTGCAGCACTTCCGTATCGCAATCATCCATTTCGAAGGCAAGCCGGTGGCATTTGCCAACCTGCTGGAAACCACCAGCCACGAACTGGCGAGCCTGGATTTGATGCGTGCCCACCCGGATGCACCCAAGCTGACCATGGAGTTCATGATGGTCGGGCTGATCCTGCATTACAAACAACATGGTTATGGACGCTTCAGCCTGGGCATGGTCCCCTTGTCCGGCTTGCAGCCACGTCGTGGCGCTCCCTTGACCCAACGCCTGGGTTCAATGGTGTTCCGTCGTGGCGAACAGCTTTACAATTTCCAAGGTCTTCGCCGCTTCAAAGACAAGTTCCAGCCTGACTGGGAACCCCGTTATATGGCCGTGCCTGCCGGACTTGATCCGCTCGTTGCACTGGCTGACACCGCTGCCCTGATTGCGGGCGGCCTGACTGGATTGGTGAAACGCTGATGATTCAACGCTACTGGCGATTTTTGCTCGCAGCCCTGGTTATTCTTGCAGTGGCACTGGGCGTCTGGCTCTGGAACCGCCCTGCCCCGCAGCCCCGCCTCGAACATTCGACACTGACCGATGGTTCAGCCTTGACCAGCGTGTTTCCGGGAACATCGGCCAAGCATCAGGTGGCCCTGGCGGTCACTGCTGATGATTCGCTGAATGACCGGCAATTGCTGGCGCTGAGCCAGGATGCTTCTGCCCAGATCGTGCAGGTGGTCCTGCCCAAGGATGATTGCCTGCTGCAGGAAAAGACCTTCAAGGAAGCCCTGCAGAAACTCGACGGCCCGGCCAACATGGTCGGCGGCATAGGCCCAGGCGCTTCGCTCGCATGGCGCTGGCTGGCAGAGCAAACCGACGACAAGGCCCAGGCCATCTCCGTTGGTTTTGACATCGACCCCCATGGCTGCACCGACCCACTGCCCAAGACCGCCGCCCACGGCCATTGGCAGGTCGCATGGAACGACGCCCCGGATGATCCGAGCGCGGCCTTCGTGCGTGACCAGGCCAATGCTGAAACCAGCATCAGTGACTACGACATCCACCTGCCACAAGTCCTGAACAGCCAGTTGCGCGCCCAATTGCTGGGTGACAAGGACAGCGGCGGCCTGGCCATTCCGGTCGTTGAGGTTCCTGCCGGGCAGCCAAGCGATACCGTGACCCTGTTCATGTCCGGTGACGGTGGCTGGCGCGACCTGGACCGCGATGTCGCCGGTGAGATGGCGAAAATGGGTTACCCGGTCGTCGGCATCGATATCCTGCGCTACTACTGGGAACACAAGACCCCGGAACAGAGCGCCATCGACCTGACTGAACTGATGACTCACTACCGCCAGAAATGGGGCACCAAGCGCTTCATTCTCGCGGGCTACTCGTTTGGCGCCGACGTTCTGCCTGCGATCTACAACCGCCTGGCACCCGAAGAACAGAACCGCATCGACGGCATCATCCTGTTGGCCTTCGCCCGCAGCGGCAGCTTCGAGATCGCTGTAGAAGGCTGGCTGGGCGCAGCTGGCAAGGAAGCAGCTACCGGCCCTGAAATGGCCAAGCTTCCACCCGCGAAAGTGTTCTGCGTGTACGGCAAGGAAGAAGAGGCCGAAAGCGGCTGCACCGACACCACCGCCGTAGGCGAGAAAGTGGAACTGCCAGGGGGCCATCACTTCGATGAGAACTACCCGGCACTGGCCAAACGCCTGACCGACGCTATCGACAAACGCCAGGGCAAGCCACCTAAACAGGGCTGATCCCAAGGCAATAAAAAATCCCCGCAACCTTCAGGCTGCGGGGATTTTTTATTTGTGGGGTATGCCCTGCAAGAGCTTCGCGAGCAAGCTCGCTTCCACAGTGGATATATGTTCAGGCCAGAATCTACGGCAGACATAACACCTTGCAGGAGTGGGCTTGTGGCCAAACATAGCATCTCCCACAGTGGATTCGAGTCTGAAACAAATACCTGGCAGATGTAAAACCTGTGGGAGCCGAGCTTGCTCGCGAATAGACCCAGCAGCTCGGTACATCAGGAGTACCTTCGGCGCCTGGCCTGCCGCCTTCGCGACCAAGGTGGATCGCCACCCCGGTCGCTCCCACAGAGCCTTGTACTTACATCTCGACTTGCGTACCCAACTCAATCACGCGATTGAACGGCAGCTTGAAAAAGCGCAGGTTGCCGTTGGCGTTCTTGAGCATGAAGGCGAACAACGCTTCACGCCAACGCGCCATGCCCATCATCTTGGAGGCAACGACCGTTTCACGGCTCAGGAAGTACGTGGTACGCATCGGACTGAAATCCAGCTCATCCAGATGACACAGCTTCAATGCTGCAGGGACGTCCGGCTCATCGATGAAACCGAAGTGCAGGATCACCCGGAAGAAGCCCTCGCCATAAGCCTCGACTTCAAAACGGTTTTGCGCAGCCACACGAGGGGTGTCCTCGTACACCACGGTCAACATCACCACCTGTTCGTGCAACACCTGGTTGTGCAGCAGGTTATGCAACAGCGCGTGAGGCACGGCGTCTGGCCGGGCGGTGAGGAACACAGCGGTGCCCTGTACCCGATGAGGAGGCTGCACGCTGATGCTGCTGATAAAGATCGGTAACGGCAGCCCGCCCTCGTCCAGACGCTCCACCAGCAACTGCTTACCCCGCTTCCAGGTGGTCATGAGAATAAACAGCACAATCCCTGCCAGCACCGGGAACGCGCCGCCCTGAACGATTTTCGGTACGTTTGCCGCAAAGAACAGACCGTCCACCACCAGGAAGCAGATCAGGATCGGCACCGCCAGCAATGGCGGCCATTTCCACATCAGCAGCACCACCGACGACACCAGAATCGTGGTGCACAACATCGTGCCGGTCACTGCGACGCCGTAGGCAGACGCGAGGGCATTCGAGGACTCGAAGCCGAGTACCAACAGGATCACGCCAACCATCAGCGTCCAGTTCACGGCCCCAATGTAGATTTGCCCCTGCTCGGAACTGGAGGTGTGCTGGATGTGCATGCGCGGGATGTAGCCCAGCTGGATCGCCTGCAGCGTCATGGAGAACGCGCCGGAAATAACAGCCTGCGAAGCAATCACGGTCGCCAGCGTAGACAGCACGATCAACGGCAACAGCGCCCAGCTCGGCGCCAGCAGGTAGAACGGGTTCTGCACCGCTTGCGGGTCGCCCAGTACCAGCGCCCCTTGCCCGAAATAGTTGAGCACCAGCGCAGGCAGGACCAGGGCGAACCAGGCACGGGAGATCGGTTTGCGACCAAAATGCCCCATGTCCGCATACAGTGCCTCGGCACCGGTCAGCGACAGTACAACGGCACCCAGAATCGCCACGCCAATGCCGGGATGATCCACGAAAAAGCGCACGCCCCACATCGGGCTGAACGCGTGAAGCACTTCAGGCTGCTGGATGATCCCATGCACGCCCAGCACCGCCAGAACCAGGAACCAGAGCACCATGACCGGTCCGAACAGGACGCCGATGCGCGCCGTGCCGTGCCGCTGGATCAGGAACAAGGCCACCAGCACCACCAATGAAATCGGCACCACAAACTTGTCGAGGTTTGGGAACGCCAGCTCCATACCCTCGACCGCGGACAATACCGAGATCGCGGGAGTGATCATGCTGTCACCGTAGAACAGCGCAGCACCGAACAGGCCGAAGACGATCATCATCGCCTGCAGCTTCGGATGCTTGGCCGAAGCCCGCCGGGCCAGCGCCATGAGCGCCATGATCCCGCCCTCGCCCTGGTTGTCTGCGCGCAGAACGAACGCAACGTATTTGAACGACACCACCCATATCAGTGACCAGAAGATCAACGACAGAATGCCCAGCACCCCGTCATGATTGGTCGGCACGCCGTAGCCCCCTGTGAATACCTCCTTGAGGGTATACAGCGGGCTGGTACCGATATCGCCATAAACCACACCGACCGCTGCAATCAGCAGCCCTATCGGTTTCGCTGAAGAATGCCCGGTCTCAACCTGACTACTTGACTGACCCATCAACCACTCCTGACACCGAGAATCGAGCTGCGAAGCGACATATGGCCGCTGAGCTGCATAACGCCATTAAATGTCGGTCAATGCCAGAGAAACACATCACCTGGCTCGACGCGGCGAAGCATAGCGCAGCACTCGTCGTAATTCTCTGCATAACGCTGGTCAATCGACGGACTCATCGCTAGAATTGCGCACTTTTTGATCAGAGGCGCGCCAAGCGCCCAGTCGGAGCCTCGGCCAGTTGCCAGAGGCCCACCCACGCCGAGGTTTGCCATGTCCACCGTTACCACGCCGTCCGCCCCAAAGGTTGGCTTCGTTTCCCTGGGTTGCCCCAAAGCACTGGTCGATTCCGAGCGCATCCTTACCCAACTGCGCATGGAAGGCTACGAAGTCGTTGCCACCTACCAAGACGCTGACGTCGTTGTGGTCAACACCTGCGGCTTCATCGATACCGCCAAGGCTGAATCGCTGGAAGTGATCGGCGAAGCCCTGGCCGAAAACGGCAAGGTGATCGTCACCGGCTGCATGGGCGTCGAAGAAAGCGCGATCCGCAACGTACACCCGAGCGTGCTCTCGGTGACCGGTCCCCAGCAGTATGAGCAAGTGGTAAACGCTGTTCATGACGCCGCGCCTCCGGTGCTCAACCACAACCCTCTGATCGACCTGGTGCCGCCACAAGGCATCAAGCTGACGCCGCGCCATTACGCGTACCTGAAGATTTCCGAAGGCTGCAACCATAGCTGCAGCTTCTGCATCATCCCTTCGATGCGCGGCAAGCTGGTCAGCCGCCCGGTCGGTGATGTACTCGATGAAGCCAAGCGCCTGGTCAAGGCGGGCGTCAAGGAACTGCTAGTCATTTCCCAGGACACCAGCGCCTATGGCGTCGACGTCAAGTACCGCACCGGCTTCTGGGACGGCCAACCGGTCAAGACCCGCATGACCGAACTGTGCGAGGCCCTGGGCTCGATGGGTGTCTGGGTGCGCCTGCACTACGTCTACCCATACCCGCACGTCGACGAACTGATCCCGCTGATGGCCGCCGGGAAAATCCTGCCGTACCTGGACATCCCGTTCCAGCACGCCAGCCCGAAGGTCCTCAAGGCCATGAAGCGCCCGGCATTCGAAGACAAGACCCTGGCCCGCATCAAGAACTGGCGCGAACAGTGCCCGGACCTGGTTATCCGCTCGACGTTCATCGTTGGCTTCCCCGGTGAAACCGAGGAAGACTTCCAGTACCTGCTGAACTGGCTGACCGAAGCACAACTCGACCGCGTGGGCTGCTTCCAGTACTCGCCGGTGGAGGGCGCGCCCGCCAACCTGCTGGACGCCCCTGTGGTGCCGGACGACATCAAACAGGATCGCTGGGATCGCTTCATGGCGCACCAGCAGGCCATCAGCGCTGCTCGCCTGCAGATGAAGATCGGCAAGGAAATCGAAGTGCTGATCGATGAAGTGGACGAACAGGGCGCGGTCGGCCGTTGCTTCTTCGACGCCCCGGAAATCGACGGCAACGTGTTCATCGGTGGCGGCGACAACCTCAAGCCAGGCGACAAGGTCTGGTGCCGGGTAACGGACGCTGACGAATACGACCTGTGGGCCGAAACGATCTGATCGACCCGGCTACCAGAAAGCCCTGCCCTTGAAACGGCGGGGCTTTTTTTTGCCTCGACGCAAGCCTAGAGTTAACGACTGACACGGATCGACATCAGGCCGTCCAGCCTGCACAGGAGAGAAGGCGCATGCCCCAGTCACCCGCCATTTATATGCCCAGGGAAGAAGACTTTCCCGAGCTGACCCAAGTGTGGGAAGCCTCGGTAACGGCCACCCATGACTTCCTTCCCGATGCCTACATCTCAATGCTCAAAAGGCTGCTGCTGGAGCAATATCTGTACGCCGTGACATTGTTTTGCACCCGGGACAAACACTCGCGCATCACCGGCTTTGCCGGTATCAGCAGGGGCAAGCTGGAGATGCTGTTCATCGCCCCCGAGCACCGCGGCGAGGGGCTGGGGAGGCAATTGCTGACCTACGCGGTCAAGCACTACAACGTCCATGAAGTCGACGTCAACGAACAGAACCCGCAAGCCCTGGGTTTTTACCTCAAGCACGGGTTCGAAGTGGTCAACCGGGCCGAAGTCGACGGCCTGGGGCAGCCCTATCCGATGCTCAGCATGCGCCTGGTGCAGCTTCGCTGACTGGCCAATCGCCTGTGAAATGAGGCTATCTGCGATCCATTTTCAATGTTGCCGCGATTAACACCGATTGCGCGGTTACAATGGGCGCCTTTCCCCTCAGTAACGGCTTTTTTGTCATGACAGACCCCATTCGCCTTTCCAAACGCCTTGTCGAGCTGGTCGGCTGCTCCCGACGGGAGGCTGAACTGTATATCGAAGGCGGCTGGGTCACGGTGGATGGCGAAGTCGTCGAAGAGCCGCAGTTCAAGGTCGACACGCAAAAAGTCGAATTGAACCCTGAAGCGAAGGCCACCGCCCCGGAGCCAGTGACGATCATCCTGCACAAGCCCGCCGCCACTGACGCCGACAGCGCGCTGCAGTTGATCACCCCGGGTACGCTGTCCGAGGAACACAGTTTCGGCAAGCGCCCGCTCAAGGGGCATTTCATGCGCCTGGAAGCGATCTCCACCCTGCAGGCCAACGCCAGCGGCTTGATGGTGTTCAGCCAGGACTGGAAGATCCTGCGCAAGCTCACCGACGACCGCAGCAAGATCGAGCAGGAGTACGTGGTCGAGATTTCCGGCGAGATGGTGGCCCACGGTTTGAATCGCCTTAACCATGGGCTGACGTACAAGGGCAAGGAATTGCCTGCCGTCAAAGCCAGCTGGCAGAACGAAAACCGCTTGCGCTTCGCGATGAAGAATCCACAGCCTGGGGTCATTGCCCAACTGTGTGAAGCGGTAGGCCTGAAGATCGTTTCGATCCGGCGCATCCGCATCGGTGGCGTGTCCATGGGCAAGCTGCCGGAAGGCCAATGGCGCTACATGACCACCAAGGAAAAGTTCTGACGCCTGGCTGCACAGACTCTTACATTTTTCAGCGGCGCCAGCCTGGTCTGTGCGCCGCTCTTTCTTTCAGGACGACACATCATGATGAACAACGACGTATTGCGTAGCATTCGCTACATGCTGGATATCAGCGATGGCAAGGTAGTGGACATCATCAAGCTCACCGGCTTCGAAGTGACCAAGACCGACGTGATTGCCTTCATGAAGAAGGATGAGGAAGAAGGCTACCTGGATTGCAGCGATGAAATCATGGCGCACTTCCTCGATGGCCTGGTGATCTTCAAGCGCGGCAAGGACGACAGCCGCCCTGCCCTGCCGATCGAACTGCCGGTAACCAACAACACCGTGCTGAAAAAACTGCGTGTGGCGTTCGAACTCAAGGAAGACGACATGCACGCGATTCTCAAGGCTGCCGAGTTCCCGGTATCCAAGCCGGAACTGAGCGCCCTGTTCCGCAAGTTCGGCCACAGCAACTACCGCACCTGCGGCGACCAGTTGCTGCGTAACTTCCTAAAGGGCCTGACCCTTCGCGTTCGCGGCTGATTCGCCAGACCATGTCCTACAACGTCTCGCCCATCGGCTTCGTGCGATCGTGCTTCAAGGAGAAGTTCGCCATCCCCCGCCAGCCACATCTGGCTCCGGCGGCGCGTGGCGTGCTTGAACTGGTTGCACCTTTCGATCAGGGCGATGCCGTACAAGGTCTGGAGCACGTCAGCCACGTGTGGCTGCTGTTTCTGTTCCACCAGGCCCTGGAAGATAAGCCGCGCCTGAAGGTCCGGCCACCGCGCCTGGGAGGCAATCAGTCCATGGGCGTATTCGCCACCCGCGCGACACACCGGCCCAACGGCATCGGCCAGTCAGTGGTCAGGCTGGAAAAAGTCGAAGCCGGCCGTCTGTGGCTGTCGGGCATAGACCTGCTGGACGGTACGCCGGTGCTGGACATCAAACCCTACGTGCCCTACGCCGACAGCGTGCCAGATGCCACCAACAGCATCGCCAGCGCGGCACCGGCGTTGATTCCGGTGCAATGGGAAGACAACGCGTTGATTCAGGCTAATGCCCATGCGCAACGCCTTGGTGAGCCCCTGGTGGAATTGATCGAACAATGCCTGGCGCAGGACCCACGCCCGGCCTACCAGAACCCGACACCAGAACGCCGCTACGGCGCGCAACTCTGGGACCTTGATGTGCGCTGGCATTACCCTCAAGCGGGGCTGATACGCGTGCTGGAGGTCGTGCCAGCCGCTGTTTGACTGTTAAACCTGTGGGAGGTCGCCCGTCGTCCAGACGCCGCGCTGTCGCGCAGCAAACGGAGCCCTTGTAGGAGCGGACTCGTCCGCGAAGACGTCGGCACAGGCGATATCTTCCGTGCCTGAGACATCGCTTTCGCGGACGAGTCCGCTCCTACAGTAATTTTTCGTCGCCATAAATAATCAGGTAAATCAA
>Ga0209848_1000023_pt1 | contig 89338 bp, 76 predicted proteins | sample OrgsoiDNA_201062_FD_185810 | JGI IMG/M metagenome (GOLD analysis project Ga0209848, IMG submission 185810) | Permafrost soil microbial communities from the Arctic, to analyse light accelerated degradation of dissolved organic matter (DOM) -... | ecosystem: Environmental > Terrestrial > Soil >...
TTTGAATTCTTCAGTGAAATTTTTGGCTGACATAAACACTCCTTCATTGAGCCTCCATTATGAGGCAAAAAAGTGTCTACGAAACCCGGGTCTATTCATTCCTACTGATCCAAACCAATGCTGTCTAGCCGTAACGTTCGCTGTTCGCTCATGGCAGACCTAACGAGCCTTCAGCAGCTCTCCTTCGTGCCAGAAGCAGATCCAGCAAAAGCTCTGTTGTTTGGATTTTTATCGCGGGCAGCAGCGGGGTCGCCACGCAGACAGGCGTTTAAAATTTGCTCATGTTCATCCTGAAACTTGAGCGTTTCAGACAGTAACTGATGCTGCAAAAGCTCATATCTTTCTATCTGCGCTCGTAGTTCATTTATCATTTTCAGCAGGCGCTGATTTTTACACTTACGGTATGACCGGCCAGTTCATGACAAAGCGCGCCGATCTGTTCCACTGCATTTAGCAGGTTGGCCGAAGGTTCGTTCGCACAATTTAACCGCAGGAAGTTCTGAAATTCCGCCCCGGGGGAAAACAGGGGGCCAGGGCTGACACCAATGCCCAGTGCCAGCGCGCGACGATGCACCTCCAATGCATTCAACTGATGCGGAAGTTCTACCCACAACAAGAAACCGGCTGTTGGCACTGCAACACGAGTGCCCGGAGGGAAGCTTGCTTCGACCCGAGCGATGACGGCTTGTACCCCCTCGGTGATCCGGAGCTTCAGGCGCCGCAGATGACGCTCGTAGTCTCCACTTGCCAGTATCTCGCTCGCGGCTGCTTCAAGCAGCGGTGAGCCTGCCCAATCCCCGGCCATGCGAGCCTGCAATACCTGTGTGTGGTAGCGTCCTGCCGCAACCCAACCGATTCGCCAGCCCGGGGCAAGGGTTTTGGACAATGAACTGCAGTAAATCACACTCCCACTCTGGTCGAACGCCTTGCAGGCCGGAGGACGCTGCCCCTCACCGGCCAGGTCACCATACACATCGTCCTCAATTAAAGGGATGCCTGCACGTTCAATCAGAGCAACAAGTTCCTGCTTGCGCGCGACGGGCATACTGGCACCGAGTGGGTTTTGCACCGTGGGCGAGGCGAGTACGGCAGCGGGACGGTGGCGCCGAATAGCTTCAGCCAGTGGTGCCAGCAACAAGCCTTCAGCAGGATCCGTGGGAATTTGCAATGCCTTCAGGCCTAAATCCTCCAGCAGCAGGAGCGTACCGAAGTAGGCGGGCTGCTCAATCGCCACGACATCACCTGGCCGACACACAGCCCGGAGAGCCAGACGCAGCGCCTGCGTCGCGCCAGCAGTGATGACGAGATCATCCGAACCAAAACGGGCCCCCCACTGTGCAGCGCGTACGGCTATATTTCTGCGCAGGTCTGCCCTCCCCGGCGGCAGGCTATAGCTCTGCCCGCGTGCTTCCAGGCGACGGCTTGCAGTCTGCAGCGCCCGCTGTAGAGCATCTGTTGGCAGCCATATGGGATCGGGCAGCGCTGCCCCCAGTGGCACCAGACGGGCTTCTGCGCTACTGAACAGTGAACGGGCTACGGCTGACATTGTCACCGGTACGGGGCCAGGCAAAGGATGAGAAGGCCGCATGCCCTGAGGTGTGTTTATCTGGCAGACGAAGTAGCCCGAACGCGGACGCGCAACAATCAGGCCTTCGGCCTCAAGGCAACGGAGTGCTTCCAGTGCCGTTGGGAGGCTAACTTGCTCGCGTTCGGCCAGTTTGCGCGCAGAGATCATCCGGTCACCGATTTGCAACGCACCTGATGCAAGGGTAAAGCGCAGCATTTCAGCAATCCGGCGGTAATGTGGGGACGACAGGGGTGGGACGGACATTGCGAACTGTACAGTCTGATTTTCGATAGATCTGACTATACAGACAATGATGCTATCCATCTATAGTGCCGAACTCGATCAATCAAGGAGGCATTATGCATAGCGACAACTTCGACCTTTCTACTTATTTCCGCCGTATAAACTATACCGGGCATGCGGCCGCTGATACCGCCACGCTGCACGCGCTCATGCGTCATCAACTCTTTTCGGTGCCCTTCGAGAATCTGGATGTACAAGCCGGCAAAGTTGTCTCACTGGTGCCCGAAGACATTGCCGACAAGCTGCTGCAACAAGGTCGGGGCGGATACTGCTATGAGGTCAATGGGCTATTTGCCATGGCGCTGGACGCTTTAGGTATTACCTACCGTTTCGTTGCGGCTCGTCCGATGTTCTACCCCGCGCGCCGGCCGAAAACGCATATGGCGTTAATTGCTGAAGTCGATGACCGTCTGTGGCTTTGCGACCTAGGGTTCGGCAGCTACGGTATTCGCGCGCCGATGGCCTTAGACATGATAGATACCGACATCGAGCAGGACTTCGACACTTTCCGACTTACCCGTAACGCTAATAGCGAGTACCTGCTACAGGCGAAGGTGGAGGGTGAATGGGCCAATCAATACGGCTTTGATCTGTCACCCCAGGAGTGGATTGATTTCGTCCCGGCCAACTACCTCAACTCCACCCACCCTGATGCCATCTTTGTACAGAAGTTACTGATCGTGCAGCACGGCTCCGAGGGGCGCCTGATTTTGCTGGGTGATGTGCTGAAGACGGTCACCGCAGATGGCGTCAAAAAGCAGCAACTGACGAAAGACGATATTGCCCATGTACTGAAAAACCGCTTTGCTCTGCCTGTACCGCAATAAATCGGGATGACAGTTTAATCCTCAGCACAACCCGCCCTCTATATACCCTAGAGGGCTTGCGCGGCGTCGCCGCTTCCAGAAGCCCATATAACGCCAAACTCACCACCTTTTTTGTGTCTAAAATTAGGTGTTAATTAACCACATACTATTTGGCCCCAGGCACCGGATTAGCTGTAATAGCGAATTACTTCTCATTACATCGAGTCAAAAAATAGTGGTTATCATATCTTCATTAGCTATTTTCTAGACTCTGACAACAGAAATTTGCAGTGGTGCAGTTATTGGTGCTGGTAGCGTGGTAACAAAGCCTGTACTTGTTAAAGGGATTTATGCGGGTAATCCTGCGAAGCTTTTAAGATTACTTTAGGTATTTGACGGGCTTTACCCAGCGCCGAACATGTTCACTCACAGCCGACACGGATCCATAATCCGGGCAGGTCAGAAGCGGATGCTAGGTACATTACGGTGCGTTAATTATTAGGGAGCAAGGCAACTGGTCGGTAAGTATGTTGATGATCAAATCGCGTGGGAAGATTATTTCACTGGTGTGTCTGAGTTCTTCTTTTGTCCACCAATAGTGATCGCGAATGACTTCCTTTTCGTTGCTACTCCACTCTGAGCGGTCTATATCCAATATCGCTGTGTGGATAATGAAAAAATGCTCATCAGCAAGAACAGTTTCCCCACTCGGCAGCATCATTGTGAAGGTTCTGGAAGCTACTTGCGGTCCTGCTGTTTTTCTTGTCAAACCTGTTTCTTCACGTAATTCGCGTAAGGCTGCTTGCTCAAAAGATTCATTGGGCTCAAGCCCTCCTCCGGGAGTTGCCCAGTATGATTTTCCACTCAAGGCATCATTTTCATGGCAGAAACTAAAGAGCAGCACCAGATTTTCTGGTGAAAGGATTATTAACCGAGATGATGGACGAGTGCGCACAAAGCCTCCTTAAATAACTCAGAAACACTACCTTTCGAATTTTTATATAAACATATTTCGCCGTTTTAATCACCAAATGAGGTTGCATTTTCTTACAGCGATAACTGCATACAAAGTCCGCTCTTCGCTCATCGTTGCCTGAGGGCTCAGTGTCTGGCCTTGTGCCAGTTGCGGGCACTGCCCGCTCTATAAATCGAAAAATTAAGTTTAGGGGGAATCAATTTATACATTAGCCAATCTTTCAGAATGTACGGCCGCAGATTTTTTTAACATTCCAATACCTGACCTGGTTCCTGGCATAATTTTTGACTATTTCATCGGAGTTTACTGAAGCATCAGGAACGAAGTCAGCAGGGACCTGAACAGCCTTGCTTCCCGAAGCTATATAATAATATTTCCCAGCTTCTGGAATAAATGATGAGTGAGAGTTTCGAATGAATCGTCCTTCATTATTGATCTGCGACACAGTGTATAGGACATCGGGTTTTATCTTGCTCACCACTACGTTCCCTTTGGCTTGAAAAAAATTTGAGTCAAGTTCATAGCGATCAGACATATCGTAGCAATTATCTTTGCTGTTGAGGGTGTAAGAACCTAGATAGATGGTCCCTACATTGCCCTCACGGTTAAGAACATATAACGTCGCAGCATCACTTCCATTATAATTTTTATAATCAAGGGGTAATACCCTAGCGCACCCTATAAGTCCCAGAGAGATTACTGCTACGATGACGGTTTTATTTAATTCCATATCGTCCTTTATTATGTGTAAGTTCGTTGCCCATGTTAAATATAATAATTAGTAGACAGATGCTCTGTTGGCGGTTCAATGCCAGAAACTAACGCGGACAACCGGGTGCATTAATCAACAATGCACGGGTCAAATTGCTGTTCAGACGGTGATATTGATATTCTGTCCGATCGCCGGGTTAGCCGGCAATTGTGGGATTGATTCGATCAGACTGGCTGCCGTTGATTGTTGGTTATCCAGTGTCTTTTTTAGCAGAAGGGTGTTCACCTTACTACTGAGATCCTGACTATCAAGGCTGGTAGCCAGTGAAGTAATTTGCGATACATCCATTTCGTTCTCCTGTTCAATACAAAAAAGAATTGATCACGGCTTAGGCTTAATCTTCAAATTTTTATCGGCATTTTAGGGAATAACTTTAGAGGTAAATGGTCCCCTCTTTTCTATGTCGGCCTGAACCCTACTGAATGATGCTGTGTAATGAAAAAATAATGAGTAGTAGCCCGCCAGCGATGTTGACGTATTTTTTCAGCAGTAGTGGATCGGTATTTTTAGCTGAGAAAATGAGTGCATAACTGATGACGATAAGCCAGATGCTCATCACTCCCACATGCACGGAGGCAAGAATCAGATAGTGGCTAATGCCACCATCTTTTCCAGCAAATTGTGAAACCACTGTCAGATAAAACATAATGGCTTTAGGATTCAGAACGTTAGCCAGCCAAGCTTCTTTGACTGTAATCGAAGAGAGTCTGCTGGTGAGTTCGGTACGCTTTGATTTAATGCCGCTGACGATGAGCATTAATCCTAACCAAAGGAGATAAAATGTCCCGACAATTTTCAGTGTGCCAAAAATCGCTGGAGACGAGACAATGACAGCGGTGATACCAAGCCCGATAAGAAGCGCGTGTGTGTATATGCCCAAAGCCGTTCCGGCCAGCGTCCTAAAAAGCCCACTGCGTCCGCCGGCCAAAGCGCTACTCATGACAAGAGTGAAGCTTGCGCCGGGGGAGAGAGCGACAGGCAGTAGCACAAGCATAAAGCCAAGGAAGTTGATTTCCATACTCTTCGGATTGTAAATGATATGTTATGACGCAGCCAGCTTATCGACTATAGCGCAGTACAAGAAGCGGACATTACGAACACATGGCGTGGTAATTAAGAAGGAAAAGTCACCCTCTTCAACTACGACTCAATACCAGCTTTAGGCCCGCAAACGCGAAGCAGCACGCTAATAGCGCATCAAGCCCGCGGCGGATACGACGATAAAATGCGCCCATTACTGCGGTAGAAAACAGCAGCGCATAGCCGCAGAACACCGCCACGCAAATAGCCGCACAGCCGAAGATGATCATGGGTAAAGTAGAGGCTGCCAGGTCCGGTTTGAGCGCAACGGACATGATTGCCACCCAGGTGAGGATGGCTTTGGGATTGCCAACATGCATAAATATACCCTGACGGAAAAGTTTGCCATACGTGGCTCTCTCATCGCTGGCCTCAAATTCAGTGGCACCAGAGCGGCACAGCGCGGATTTACCCGATTTAAATGCCAGCCATAACAGATACAAACCACCACCGATTTTTAAAACGATCAGTAACTGTGCAAAGGTCGCCAGCACAGTGAGCACGCCGCAGGCCGCCAGCATTGCCCACAGCATAGAACCGCCAATAACCCCCCCCGCCAGCGCCAATGCTGCGCCGCGGCCCTTTTTCATTGCCGTACCCATAATGGCCATATTACTTGGCCCAGGGCTGGCCGTTGCGACAAAGTAAGTGGTGTAAATTAGGATTAATTCGTGCGAAAGCGCCATGTTTTCCTCTGCGATGGGGTTGCCCTTTTCCATGTTATATCGACTCGCACGAAAATTATCCATGTCTCATCGCTTATTCTCGTGATGATGACGTGGGCAAAACGTCCGCTTCTCGCTCATAACAGTCCAATTCCTGTTTAGAACCCAGCCTTATAACCATCCCAATCCAAAAACATAGTTCTGTATTAGCGTTCAATGTTTTAGGGCGGGGTTACGCATATGGTGCACTCCTAACTGATTTCTCTACCACTTGTGGTTTGTTGGAAGCGGTCAAATGATTTGCGAACAGGTGTTCAATGAGATACGAATACCCATTCACTCTTCTGGGTATGAAATACGATATCCACTATCAGCCATAAGAATATTAGCAAACCCTGTTCTGTCTAAGTGCATTCCTGCGATGAGCAGTTTTTCCCTGACAGCTTGTTCCAGGATTTTTTTCCGTGTTTCTTCGGCCTGAACGGGATCACAGTCAAATATAATGGAAACGGATGGGTGTGCTGACTGGATATGGGGAAAATGGACGATGTCTCCCCATATCAATAAGCATTTATCACCTGAATCGATGCGCAATCCGGTATGACCTGGCGTGTGGCCCGGCAGCCATACCGGGAGAATGCCCTCTGTTATCTCGTTCCCGTCAATAAAGCGCAGGTTCTGTGCATAAGCTTCTAACGTTCGACGGACCAACGTAAAATTACGCTTCCCGCGCTCGCTGGCCATTTTCAGTCTTTCATCATCCCGCCAGTATTTTGCTTCGAGAGGATGCAGATGAAGTTCTGCATATTTATAGACTGGCCGCCCTTCAGCATCCAGCAGCCCGCCAATATGGTCAGGATGGCCGTGCGTCAATAAAACAGTGTCCACATCATCAGGGCTGACACCGGCTGCACCGAGGCTTCCTTTGAGCAGCCCTCCCACGTTGTTCAGGCCTCCCGTACCGGTGTCAACCAGAATGGTTCGCCCCCGACCGCGGATTAGATAACAGTTGATATGGATATTGCCGGGTTCAGCGATCCCTGCACTGTGCTGAATGACCCCAGCATCCGCAGTCTCAATGCCTGACAGTAAATCCAGGCTGGCTGACATATTGCCATCACTTAGGGCAGTAACCAGAAAATCCCCAATCTGACGGGATGTGAAGGCCGGATGGTTCATAAATACCTCGCAGGGTTAGTTTCGAGCGTATATTTGTGGTGCGGTAAAGCCAAAACACGGCAGGAACCCAATGAACCTGCTTAATGACTTTTCATCATGCTACATGCTGTATTTTCGGCTATAAATCGATATTATTTCATTGATTAGTGATGTTAACTCACTGAAAGGTCATGATATGCACAGAGCAAGGGACAGTTTTTATGCGCAGAAAAATTCCCAGTAGCACTTCCCTGCAGGCGTTTGATGCTGCCGCAAGGCACGGTAATTTTGCCCGGGCCGCAGAGGAGTTATCGCTGACGGAAGGAGCCATCAGCCGGCAGATTGCGCGCCTTGAATCTTTGCTGAACCGCAGACTGTTTGACCGTACCGGAAGCCGCGTAAAGCTTAATCCTGTTGGGGCACGCTACGCACATCACATACGCGAAACGCTCGAACGGCTCGAAAGGGATACCCAGTACATAATGGGAATGCCTGAAGGCAGTAAAAGTCTGGATATTGCCGTCCTGCCGACGTTTTCCAGTCGGTGGCTTATTCCCCGCCTGGGCAGCTTTAGATCTATGTACCCGGACATAACATTGAATATTGCGGCCAGAACCGACCCTTTCATTCTCACCGGGAGTGGCTTTGACGCCGTAATTCATTTTGAGCATCCCGCATGGGCAGGCATGCGCATGCACTTTCTCTTTCAGGAAAAACTGGTGCCGGTGTGCCATCCTGCACTGTTAACGGATAAGAACGTCGATGAACAGTTGAACGAACTGCCACGTATTCATCGGCGGCAGAATCCAGAAGCATGGCATAACTATGCTCAGGAAAGCGGGATAATCCTTAATAATCCGGCGCAAGGTGTCCGGTATGATCTTCATGAAATGGCAATAGCTGCCGCATTGGCGGGACAAGGCGTGGCAATGGTGCCGCGTATGTACGTCGAAAAAGAACTGAGTCGCGGAGCGCTTGTCGCGCCCTGGCCAGAATCAGAATGCCTGAGCAAAAAATTCTGTTTGGTAAAACCGGTAGAAACAGGAATAAATGAACCTGCACTGCAGGATTTTGAACGCTGGTTGCTGGCTGAAATGATTGACGGTGAAGTGGGCTGCTGAACCGGGCATTGCTTGCCTCCCGGCGGCGTAAACCCCGGGAATAGGTCAAAATAAGTTTAAAAATGTTACCTACGTATATCATATTGAAACGTCACTTTTCTGAAAGTAAAGGATACTTTCAATGAAAGCAGCATTGTTAATGCGACTGGTTGCGCCCGTAGCCTGGGGGAATCAGCAAACGCCGAAAGAACAATCGAAGGAAATGGCGGGGGGTGGCATGTCTTTTCCAATATGAATTGATCCACTCCCGTTTTACTTTGGGTCTTTCTGAGGAAGAAGCCGTTAAAACGTCATCTAACATTCTTAAAGAATATCTTGAGAAGAAAAAAGAAATGATAAGTGATCATAACTTTTCATGGATGAGTAAGGATGTGATTACACAATTGCGAGAAATTGAAACCAATCCAGAAGCTGTACAGAAATTAAAATCCCCACCCTCGGACTTTAAAGATAAGTTTTTATCTTCCTGCATTGAAACTAAGACGCAGAAAATAGAATTTTTGCATGTTTTTGGTTGAATATAACGGTCATATACAAAGAATAAGCGCAGTCTTGATGGGTTGTTCTGCTCTGATGTGTAGTGAATGCGTTTTCTTTTTTTATGGCAACGGCCTCCTTGTTTAAGGATAGCGTTGCATCGAGCAGTGGAACTCACAGCCAGAAGCAGACGTACTAGCACCCCAGTGCGTTAATAAATAGGGTTCAGATCGCCCCTTCTGCGTTGATCCCCCCATGTTTTCCAGAAGATGAGCATTAGGACGGCCCGGCCCTGACGTCCCATAAACAAACAGACTTTCCATTCTTCACCTCATACCCTAAATCACCCGGTTGGATGCACTAATCTTAAAACCAACAAAATTATTTTTCTCTCAAGCACTAAAGATTTGAGTTTATCTGCCGATATCAATTACGGTGCTCAGGACTCAAGATCATCATGCATATTTTCAATAATTCTAAAATACGAGAGCAAATACATTGGTCTGAAAAAATTTATTCTCTGAAGTGATTATAAATTGAGCTTCAAAGAGTAATAAACGGCCTCCGAATTTAAAAAAATTATTACAGCAATAGTGTCGATGGAGAGCACACTTTTTCAACACTGCTCCATTCGATAATTTAAGGATAAAACGATGGCGAATAAGTTTAAGCGTAGCTCAACCTGTCTTCTTGTTTCTTTGACCCTTCTTCTTAGTGGCTGTGCCAATACAGGTAGTTCTCTCTTATCTGGCACCAAACCCGATCCACGACTGACCAGTGGCGAACAATCCAAATTCTTTAGCAGTTCAGCCGTCCAGGGCTGTGGCATGGGTGCTCTGGCGGGCGCAGGTATTGGTGCACTGGCTGGTTCATTGGCCGGTGATGGCAAGAAGGCCTTAGTCGGGGCCGCAGCGGGTGGCGCAGCCGGATGTGCTGCAGGTCTGGCGGCGAACTACTACCTGGATAATCTGAAAAAAGATTACGCCACCACCGCAGATCGCCTGCAGGCGATGGATAAAGACATCAGCAAAGATACCGCTGACTTAGCGAAAACAAGCACCGCCATGAAAGAGGTTATCCGCGATAACCATGCCACACTGACCAAAATTAGCCTGCAGAAAGACAATGCAGGCTTTGATAAAGCCAGCGCCAATAAAGAACTGGCGCAGGTTGATGCCAACATCAGCGTCATGAAAGACAAAATGAAAGTCATGAAAGAAAAAAGCGCTGCTTATAAAGTAGCGCTGCAGGGGCAAAAAACGACCACCCCGGCTGATAAAGGTAAGCTGAAAACGCTGAACACCGAATATAACCAACTTAATGATCAGATTAGCGCTCTGGAATCAGAAGCGAATGGTTTATATAGCCAACGCCAGGCTATTTCACTGGGTTAATAATTACGGGCCGATATTATTATCGGCCCTGTTTATGCCTATTGCTGTACCCGACACTTTATTCAGCATTCTCAATTCATGGGCTCCTTAATGAGAATATATGTACTACTCGCTTCACTTTTACTTGCCGGATGCGCCACTTCTCCTCAGGACTGCGATTTACATGCTCAGGATCCAAGTTTTATTACCAAGCTGAGCTGCACAACCTCCGGTGGATATAGACAAAAAGTCGACGAGCAGGAGCGCCAGGTACTGCAAAGCCAGCGGGACAATAAAATTGCGCAACAGGACCTGACCGATACCCAGAAAAGGGAACAAGCCTCGGGCCAGAAACTGGCAGATGAACAAGCCAGGTTAACGGCGGCAAAATCGGATCTGGCGCAGACACTTAAAAAACTCGAGTCAGGCAAAGTGAATAACAAGCAGCGCCAGCAAGAAATTAAGCAATTGCAGGCGTTACAACACCAGTCTCAGCAAGCCAGTAGCGCCAGTGAAATTACCGCTATTGAGACGAGAATTGCGGAAGCCAAAAAGAGAGTCACCGCGCTTGAGCAAGCCAACGCGCTTCAGTAAAAGCGCCACACGTGGCGGCATTTTATGGCCGCCACTTTGCTTGAACAGACCACGTGAAAGCAGTGACCTCACTTTGCTGATAAGCGTCTGATGCTAATGACAACAATAATGAATCCGGGCTATGCAACGATTAACACGATCAGCGGCAATTGATGATTCTACCCTCGCTACTTATGAGGAAACGGTCGCTATTATCCACCGTTATCTTCCCCCTTCCCTTGCGCTTCTTTATGCGACGGCACGTCGTAGTACCGAAGGGGATCTGGAGTGGTGGACAGAACGGCAAGGACTTGCCACCCCGCAGTCAGCACTGAGCGAGGCCGAACAACTCAAGGTCCAGAGTAAGCGCCAGCAGTATCAGGATACGGTTGCAGGCTTGATTGACCAGCTTAAAGCACGTGGGGAAGCCAAACCGGCCCAGGCGTTGCAAACGCTGCTCACCCATTCACAGGAACTGATCTGTTATGGCGTCGGTGGCGAACCCGTATTAATCAACTGGGCAATCCAGGTACAGGAAACCCCTGCCACGGTGGCGCTGGTGCCGTGGTGGCGACGATTCCTGCCTTGGCTGTTGTTGCTGATGTTATTGCTTTTGCTGGCACTCGCCTGGTGGTGGTTTACCTGCCATAACCGCCCTGCCGCTGCCCTTCCCGTGCAGAGCGAAACACCTGCAGCGGTTGCCGGCTCCCCCCCGAAGAATACCCAGCTAACGCCGGATAACCCGAGTATCAATCTCGAGAAAAGAAAGGATTTCGGGCGTATCAAAGCCAATCTGACCTGGCAACAGGGCCAGCATAAAGAGCCCGTGGATCTGGATATTGCCGCATTTATTCGTTTCAAAGATGGCAGGAAAAGTGGGGTGGAAGCGCTCAGTAAACTCCCCGGCGACTACGACAAACCGCCCTTTATGGTGTTGCAAAAAGATCTGCGTGGGGGCGATGACCAGGATGGCGAATGGCTCTTTATCAACGGCAGCCAGTGGCAAGAAATTGATGAAGTGCTGATTTACAGCTTCATCTACGGCGGTACGGATAACTGGGAGGGCACCGATGCCACTATCACTATCCATGTCCCGGGCCAGCCGCCAATCAGCTCCACATTGGTTAATGGCAGTGAACTCAATAATGTCGCGGCAATCGCCCGATTAAAGAATGTTGATGGCGACATCAAGGTTGAGCGTCTCAACAGCTTTTTCCGCGATCGGCAGTCACTGGATAAGCATTATGGCTGGGGCTTTGAATGGAAGTCTGGTGCGAGCAAAAATTAGCCACATCCATATAACTTGCGTTAATTAACAGCCCTACAAGGTTTAGACAATGCGAAATTCGATTCAGGGACCACTGTTACGTACTGGGAATAACTCTTCGTTTAAGGCATTAGGTGAAACCGGCTATCCCGTATTTAAGATGGCATTTCAGCTACGCGAAGCCATCTACCGCCTTGATGCCGGACGCGACCTGGCCCGACATCTTGCCGTCCCGCAAAATGATCAGGGCGGTGACCGGACCGACTGGTACAGCAGCTTTGCCGGTGATGTCATTCCCTGGAGCGGTGCAACTGAAAGTGAGCGTGCCTCCGCACGTCAGCAATTCAACGAATTCCAGATAGCGGTACAGGCATTAAGCGAGCAGATGCTTAATGCAGAAAATAGCGGAGCAGGCGGCGATCGCCGGGTGTTTGCACAGTTATTAAAATCGGTTGTCCACTTCCCCGATGATGAGTTTCTTTATCTGGTTAACGGGGTGCTGGTGATTACTTTCTGGGGCTTTATTCACCTGACGGGCGAGCAGCGTAATCCCCTGCACTGGCTGCAACCCTCCTCAGTACCGGCCCAAATACCCGTTGCCCCATTAGCTCAGCCGCTGTCGCAACCGGCACCGATCCCTGTCCACACTACTGAGACCGTTAGGCAAACCCGACGCTGGAACTGGCGATGGTTGCTGTGGTTACTGTTAGTCCTGCTTTTCCTTGCCCTATTACTGGGGTTACTGCGTGGCTGCGTGCCGTCTCTCTCCCTTCCTGGCCTGCCAGGATTCACCGGTGCGAAAAACCTCAGCCAGCCCGTCAGCGATGTCAGGAACAGCAAAACCTTAGAGGAAAATCCCCCTGTAAGCCCCGCCGTAAATGTCCCGGCGATAACCGGTGAAACTAACGCAGCCACCCGCACGCCATTACCGGTAGCAGGTTCAGTCGGCGCAAGTCAGGCACTGGATAGCGCACACGCAGAGGCTGCAGGGGATCCTGCTGCTGCTCGCGCCGTGGGGGCAACGGATACGGCCAGTGAGGTGAAGGATCCGGTAAACAACAGCAAAATCCCTGTGACTGAACCTGCGGCTGATGCTGTTCCGCCAGCTACGCCGGAGACACAAAACAATGAACCCCAGAAGCCCGCGGTTGTTCCCAACACCGTGCCGCCAGTGGTACCCGCTCAGGGCGAACCGCTGACGCTTCCCGCCGCCTTACCTGATGGCCCCGCTCAGTTTCTCAACGGGCAATGGCGGGTCAATGGCGGTATTCAGGACAAACTCACCGGCCGTCCGTTGCAGTTGCAATACAACTTTGACCGGGGCAATGGCACCGTCAGCGTACGTCAGTCCAATGGCGTCACCTGCACCGCCGCATCCAAAGGGAGCGTGCAGCAAGGCGCCCTCAACATTACGAATCCAGAACAAATGAAATGCAGCGATGGCTCAAACTTTATTGGCCCAACAATAACGTGCAAATCGCAAGCTTCTGGTCACGCCGGTTGTGTCGGCAACAATGATGGGGATAAAACCTTCCCCATTCGTATGCTTCAACCCAATACTTAAACAGGGACGAATTACATTATGTTGCCTGAGATTGTTTCTTTTGATCGTCAGATCACACTGGTCGGTGACTCTGGAATTCAGTTTATGGATTTCGGCTTAAGCCTCAAACGCCAGCCAGCGGGTGAATTTGTCAAACTCGCGAACGGCGTACTTACACGTCTGATAAACAACGAGCAGCGTGATTACTATTTCTATCAGCCCACGCCTGACAATATTGAGAAGGCCAAAAGCCAATACGACGTTCCTGTCGAGCAGAGTCTTAAATTGCTCGACAGTGTCTGGCTGCCCCTCCCTGTGTTTCGTTTTAGCCTGCCGAATATTTACCAGGAAGGGCCACTGAACTGGGCACGTTTTCGTATCGTGAAACTGCCGGAACCCGATATGGATGGTCATAGTCACCGTATGACGCTGGCTATCGATACCCGCATTATGGCAAAACAGCAATCGGCAGCCGACCTCAGCCCTAATCATGAGGATGTGAACGCCGGCGCCACCTTTGCAGTGGCCACCGCCACCTACGCACTCAACTGGTATTTGACCCAGGACTGGGTAAAAGACTGGCTGATCGAAGTCTTTAAAGAGGCCAGCAAAGGCCGGGACATCGACGAACGTGAGGATGAGATAGCCCAGCAGTACCCACTGGCGCACTATCTTAATCTGCTGTCGTTAATGGCTATTCCGCTGGAAGGTCTGCAAACCCAGACAGAGCCATCCATTGAAATGCCGCAATTTAAGGTGATCGCCAATCGGGAAGTTAACGCCATTAAACCCATCCCGGTGGATCTGATCCTCGATGTGGGTAACTCCCGTACCTGCGGCATTTTAATTGAAGATCACGGGCAGTCTGGATCCGGGTTAATGCACAATTATGTGCTAAAACTGCGCGATCTTAGCGCTCCCGAACATGTCTATACCGACCCCTTTGAAAGTAAGGTCGAGTTCTCACAGGCATTTTTTGGCAAAGATCACTACTCGGTGCGCAGCGGCCGCCATGATGCCTTCCAGTGGCCAACGATAGCTCGCATTGGCGGTGAAGCCAGCCGTTTGGCTTCGCGCCGTCGGGGGAGCGAAGGCTCCACGGGCTTATCCAGCCCAAAACGTTACCTGTGGGATGAGAAATTTTATGGTCAGGGTTGGCGCTTTAACGGCAGCTATGTACAGGATACCAACCCCCTGGCGACTGCCGCCCCCTTTGCCAATTTAATTGATGAAAAAGGCGAGGCGCTGCACACCATTGAAGACGAGATGGATCGCATTCCGGTCTTCACACCCCGCTACTCGCGCAGTTCCCTGATGACCTTTATGTTATCGGAGGTATTGACCCAGGCTATCAGCCAGATCAATAGCCCGGAACAGCGTATTCGCGAAGGCCATGCCGGCCTCCCTCGTCAACTTCGGCATATTATTCTGACAGTTCCGCCGGGTCTGCCGATGGCTGAACGTTGTATTTTTGATGAAAGAATGCGTCAGGCCGTTGGTTTGGTATGGAAATCTCTGCGCTGGCATACCGGCGAGAATGATCCTTATGCCGATGAGCTCGAAGACCACAGTAAGGGGAATATCAAGATCCCACTGCCTAAAATCCGCGTGGAATGGGACGAGGCCTCCTGTGCTCAACTGGTGTATCTCTATACTGAGATCAACCAGAACTTCGCCGGTCACCCGGAGGTGTTTTTCGATACCCTGGGCCGTCCGGATCGCAAGGACAGGGAAACCATTACCATTGCGTCCATTGATATCGGCGGGGGCACAACGGACCTGGTCATCACCGACTATCGACTCGATCGTAATGGGGTATCCGGCGGGGGGGCTAACGTCCATATCATTCCCCACCAGCGTTTTCGTGACAGTTTCAAAATCGCAGGCGATGATATTCTGCTCGATGTGATTCAGTCCTACGTACTTCCCGCTTTCGAGCTGACGCTGCGTGAAGCGGGTGTGCGTACAGTCGAAACGCTGGTGTCCCAGTTGTGCGGTTCGCAAAATATCAGTGCTGCCGAAGCGGTGTTGCGTCAGCAACTGAGCTTACAGCTGTTTGTGCCCCTGGCACTGCACATATTGACCCGTTATGAGCAATATGACCCGCAGAATGAACAAACCCATCTGCTCATCAATCAGCGGGTCAGTGAGTTACTGCCGGCTGGCAGTATCAGTGAAGAAGTTGAGGGCTTTGTGCGCCGGGAAGTACAAAAAGCGGGTGGCCCTAATGACTTTAAACTGGCTGATATCAGCCTCAATCTCCAGCTTGCGAAGATGCACAATGATTTGTGCTCGGGTAAGTTCAACATCGATAAAGTCCTCACCGCGCTATGCGAGGTTTTATCCTGTTACCACTGCGACATGCTGCTGCTGACCGGTCGCCCGTCGCAACTACCGGGTATCCAGGCCATCGTCCGACGCAACCTGCCATTACCTCCGGGACGCATTTTGGCGCTGCACCGTTACCAGACAGGTACCTGGTATCCGTTCCATAAAAACGGCCATATTGACGATCCGAAAAGCACCGCATCTGTCGGCGCCATGCTGTCGCAGCTGTGCGCTAACCACAGCATCCCCAACTTCCATTTCCGTATCTCGGCGTTGAAACCTTATTCGACCATTCGCCATATCGGCATTATCGATATGGATAACCTGATCCACGATGCCGACGTTGTCTACCGCCATATCGAATCGGAAAACGGGCAGATTAAATTACCGGTAGTAATGAATCCCGAGGGAGAGGCAACGACGCAAAGCATCGTCATGCGTGGTGACCTGCGCTTAGGTTATCGCCAACTGGATGCGGAACGCTGGTCTGCGGCGCCTTTATACACCCTGCGTTTTAGCGAATCGGGGCGTAAAAAATTCTCAGCCGCGACCTCCACAGACAGCGGTTCCCCGTACCTCAAAGTCAGACTGACGATTGATAAAGGCAAGGCCGCCCGCAAGCTGGGGCATATCAGCGATCGCCTGACCATTGCTGATGTGAGCAGCAATACCGACAAATCTTTCAGCAAGAATGATTTAGAGCTGGAACTCAATACCATGCCCGATACGGGACTCATTGACAGTCGGCACTGGCTCGATAGCGGGAGTGTGAAAAAATAATGAACAACGATCAAAATTCTCTGCAACAAGGTTGGGCTGCTATCGCTCAGGGATGTCAGGATGCACTCGGCTGGGTTGACAGCGCGCGAACAAGCTCTCGCCGCCTGGATAACGAAGCTGACAAGCTCAACCTGAGTTTGCTGCGCACCCGCAATCTGGCGAACAGCCTCACTGAGGTCTCTGCCACCCCGATGACCGTAGGTTTCTTCGGTATCTCGCAAGCGGGTAAGTCCTATCTTATTTCGGCATTAGCGGCGGGCAGCAATGGTGAATTGGAAGCGCGATATGGCTCCCAGTTGGTGGACTTTATTAAAGAGGTCAACCCGGTTGGCGGAGGCAAAGAGGCCACCGGCCTGGTCACCCGCTTTACCCGACACGCGCCTGATGCCCCGGTGGGTTACCCGATTCCTTTGCGCCTGTTCAGTGAAATTGATCTGGCAAAGATCCTCGCCAACACCTGGTTCAACGACTTCAACCATGAACAACTCAATGACAAGATTGACGAGAGCCGCATTGAAGAACGCCTGCGTCCTTTCCTGCAACGTGCAGGCCAGGCCAGCGCCAATAATGGTGTCAGCAGTGAAGACGTAGTGGCGCTGTGGGACTATCTCAACGCGTCATTCAAAAAATCAGTGGCGAAGCTGGAGCACGCCTGGTGGCCACAGGTGCTCAAAATCGCACCTGCGCTCAACCCACACGAACGCGCGGACCTCTTCTCTTTGCTGTGGGGTGAACAGCCTGAGCTAACCGAGACCTATCGTTCGCTGGCCAATGTGTTGGCGAAACTCCACCATGCAAAAATGGTGTTTGCCCCTTTAGAAACGCTTATCGATCACAGCAGCGGCAGCATCATGAATGTAGACAGTCTGAATCGTCTCGGTTCGAGTCAGGATCGTACTGTCGAAATCCGTTTCTGGAAAGAAAATCAGCAAACCGGCAGCGCCGCGTTGTCGCAAGCGGAACTGGCTGCGTTGACCTCCGAGCTCATTTTCCCGCTGGCGGAAGTCACCAACAACAGTGTCATGGAGCAGGTCGACTTACTCGATTTCCCTGGCTATCGCGGTCGACTCAAGCTCCTCGCCCTGAAAGATGCCGCTCAGGATGGCCAGAATCCGGTATCGCAATTGTTGCTGCGCGGCAAGGTCGCCTACCTTTTTGAGCGCTACACCGATAACCAGGAGATGAATGCCCTGGTGGTGTGCGCCAGTTCCTTTAAACAAAGCGACGTTTCCGATGTGGGTCCGGTGCTCACGCGCTGGGTGGAGAAGACGCAAGGTAAAACCGCAGAAGAGCGCGGGCAAAACAAAGCAGGCTTGTTCTGGGCGATTACCATGTGCGATATGCGCATCACTGACAACCTGAAAAAAACGGAAAATCAGTTGAAAGAGGCCTGGGAAGGCATGCTGCATATGACGCTGCTGGAACACTTTGCCCAGTATGACTGGCTAAAAGAATGGTCGCCTGGCAAGCCGTTTGATAACTGCTTCCTGGTACGTAAACCTGGGATGGATAACCCCTTCCTGACACTTGAAAATGAACCCGGTCAGGAGAGCCTTACCGAAGTGTCTCTGGCTGAACGCTATCGCGATGTGCTCGACACCATGGGCCGTGTCTTTATCACGGGTAATAACGTACGTCAGCACGTTGCCGAGCCGAAAGACGCGTGGCAGGAGATGCTTAAGCTCAACGATGGGGGGATTTCCCGTCTGACCGGTGCGTTGCGCGGCGTTGCGCATCTGGAGTTCAAATTGCAGCGTCTGCGTAATCAGTTGCTGCAATGTCGCACCGAAACGGGTGATCAACGCCTCGGTCGCTGGTACGAACAGGACGGTGACGGCCAGATCGTGAAAAAACAAGCCATTGCCAAAGATCTGTGGCAAGGCTTGTCTGCCTGCCCGCATAGCCTGGGTGAGATGATCAGCAGCCTGGATCTGCCTTCCCATGAACTACACAATATTTATCTCAGTATTCGTAATCAGAATCAGGAGCCGCAGGCGGGCGTTGAGCCGCGTCCGCAAAATGCCTTTGCTGCCAATCCATTTGGCAATAACCCCTTTGGCAACAATCCATTCGGCAATGCGCCTGTTGATGAGCAACCCGCAGTTGTTGAACCCTCCCCCGCGCCGGAACGCATAGGTCAGGATGACGAATTCGCCCATCAGGCATTCAAAGCCTGGGTGGCGCACCTAAGAGAGTTGCCGCAGCAAACCACTCACTGGCAACAACTGGGGATGAACAGCGAAAGCATCAATCAGTTGTTCGAAGAGCTGATTACTGCAGGCACGCGCCTGGATCTGGAGGGCATGTTAAAACGTGCGCTAGCCGGACAGGAGCAGGCGGGTACACGTCGTGAGCAGTTACTGGCACGTCAGGTACTGCGTGCCCAGTTGGCGATACGAGACTTTATTGCCTGGTTTGGCTACCTCTCTTTGCCAGAAGAGCAAGTCCCCAATAGCTATGTGGGTGAGAAGAAGAAAGTCTTTGCCCGTCAGGCCCCCCTTGCCAACGATGAGCTGCCACAGCTGGCCGCTGTCGCCCCGCAGCCAGGTGTCGCCTATATGGGTGACTGGCTGTCGGCATTAATGACCATCATCCTGGAAAATGCGGGCCACAGTGCCACCCGCGATATCTCCTTTGAACATAACCGGCAACTTGGCCAAATCATCGGCCAAATGAAACAAGAGAACCTGCCATGCTAGCTAAAATCTTCCCCTGCCAACCAGCCGAACCAGGTACTGCGCAATTGATGATCCGCCTGCGTGGCGAACAGGCTGTGCAGTCAAACCTGACCTTCAGTCTTTGCAACAATGAGCAAAACTATCTGCAACCAGACACCCAATGGAGCACTGCGCCGCACTGGTTTACTATCGATGGTGGCTATCCGTTTAACAATGGCAGCGGTTTTCGAATTGGCGCGACCCTACTCGATCCCCTGCTGGCGAACGCAAGTCAGGTACAAATTCAGGTCCGGCTGGCGTCGGGTGAAACCCGTAGCACAACACTACAGCTGGTACGTGATGAATTGTTCTCATCCGATGCCCGTGGGCAAACCGGCAATTACAGCGGCAGTAGCGTGTTGAGCTCACTGGCCCCCACGCCAGAGCCGGTTCTGGTAGCAGAACCCGTGCCAACGCCCGCAGAACCGATCCCGGCGCCTGCTGCTGCTCAGTCCAAACGCAACACACGCCTTATTCCGATGATTGCTGCCGGCCTGCTGATACTGTTGATTGCCGCCGGCGCGCTATGGTGGTTTCTGGGCCGGGGCAGCGTCTCCGTTCAGCCGGCCACCGTGGACAAACAACCGGGAGCCCCGGCAGTTGCAGCGGCTGCCCCGGCGACACCCGGATCCAAACCCGATGCCAGCGAGTGCTCGCCTGCTAATCTGGCCAGCCAGAGTGAGCTCGATTTTGTACAAAACTGCGTACAACAGAAGCTCGACAGTGACAAATTGCTGATCATTATTCAGGCAGCCAAAGACACGAAGAAATGCGGTGTGGCTCAGCGCCTGTACGCCAACCGTGCTCAGGGGGGCGATGTTAAGGTCGCCCTCGCTTATGCCAGTGAATACGACCCGCAAGAACATAAGCCAAGCGAGTGTTTTAAAACCGCAGATCCGGATACCGCCGCTTACTGGTATGACACCGTGTTGCAAACCGAGCCGGGCAACCAAAAGGCAAAACAACGTCTTGAGGAGCTAAGAAAATGATGAGAACGCATTTTCTTCGACTGGCCCTGCCTTTATGTGGCCTGCTTCTCGCAAGCTATTCGTTTGCGGCAGAGGGCGACAAACCCCTGCTGCAGGAAGGAAAAAAAACTTTATTTCAACGGGTCCTGACCACGCCAGGTTGCAAACTAGGCACAGCGGCTGGCGATGATAAGGGAGAATTGCAACCGGCGTTTAGCAGCTTTTATGTTTATCAAAAAGCGGATGTGAAGGGACAAAGCTGGCTCAAGATCGGGCCTGACAGCTACGGCAAAACCATTGGCTGGTTACCGCAGGCGTGTACCGTTGACTGGAAAATGCAGCTAACCCTGTCCTTTACCAACCCTGCGAACCGTGATCGACTGGTGTTTTTCAAAGATAAAAAAAGCCTGGATGATATTCTTTCCGCGCCTGATCCCGTCTCGCTGGTTGCCCCCTTGCGCGCCCATCTCAAACGCGACGGTAGAGCCGATGGCGTCGTGGCTCAGGAACCGGAATACTTCGTTGATCTGCAAAAGCAGTTCTACCTGTTACCTATCCTCAGCGGTGAAGAGGTGATGACGGAAAGCGGGTTCTACACCCGTTTGCTCAACGTTGCCTCCGTGAGCAAGGCTGATCCCAACGTCAAACAAGGCGATGATATCAACCAGCTTAAAGGCTTTAATGCCACGGTGGTTTTCGTTATCGACTCGACCATTTCGATGGGTCCCTACATCGAGCGAACAAAAGAAGCGGTCAACAAAATTTACGACAAGATCAAACAGGAACACCTGCAAGAACAGGTTAAATTTGGTCTGGTTTCATTTCGCTCAAACACCAAAGCCGTGCCTGGCCTGGAATATACCGCCAAAATCTTCGCCGACCCCAATCAGGTGAAAGATGGCGAGGATTTCCTGAAAAAAGTCGCGGACCTGAAAGAAGCCAAAGTATCCAGCTCTTTGTACGATGAAGATGCTTATGCCGGTGTACTTTCTGCTATCGATAACATTGACTGGAGTCCTTTCGGCGCACGTTACATCGTCTTAATCACCGACGCAGGCGCCATCGATGGCAGCAACAAACTTTCATCCACCGGTCTTGATGCCAAACAGCTGCGCCTGGAAGCCGGCAACAAAGGTATCGCTATTTATACCCTGCACCTGAAAACACCCTCAGGCAAAGACGACCATGCGAAGGCTGAAAGTCAGTACCAAGACCTCTCCCACTTTGACAGCACGCAGTCCAACCTTTACCAGTCCGTCGATGCCGGTGACCTGAAGACCTTTGGTCAGCAGGTTGATACGCTGGCGAGCGCCATCACAGAGCAGGTTAAATCTGCCTATATGGGTGATCCGGCAATCGGCAGCGCAATCTATTCCAAAGATGGCGGAAAAAAAGCGACTTCAGAGGAGAAATTGCTGGGAAATACCGCACTGATTGGTCATGCCATGCAGCTGGCCTGGCTGGGTAAGAAGAATGGCACCCAGGCTCCGCTGGTGTTTAAGGCCTGGATCAGCGACCGGGACCTCATCAAGCAAAACATCCCGACCACTGAAGTTCGCGTGCTGCTTACCAAAGGGCAACTGAGCGATCTGAGCGATGTGGTGAGTCAGATCCTGCAAGCAGCTAACGAAGGCATGATCTCGCCGGATAAAATGTTTGAGCGCTTACGCTCCGTCGCCGCCACCATGGGTGCCGATCCTAACCAGCTCAAGCAGCAGGAAAACACCAAAGTCAACGATCTCGGTGTGCTAGGGGAATATCTTGCTGACCTGCCTTATCGTAGCGACGTCCTGAATCTTGATGAAGAGACCTGGAAAAGCTGGGATGGCTTGTCCCAGGAGAAATTTATCCGCACCCTGTCGGCCAAGCTTCGCCATTACCAGAAATATAATGCCGATGTTGACCGCTGGGTGGAGCTCGCCAAAGGCAGCGATCCCCGCGATCGCGTATACCCTGTCCCGCTGGAAATGATGCCCTGATGCTACACATTGACGATTTGTGTGTTGTCCGGGGTCAGGGCGCTCAGGCTCATCATGTCTGCCTGCCGCAGCTGACGTTGCGGCCAGGTCAGGTCGTCGCCGTTACCGGTGAAAGTGGCTGTGGCAAAAGTACGCTACTCGAAGCAATCGGCTTATTACTGCGGCCTGCCAGCGTCGGGCGTTTCGAGTTGCATGATGAGAAAAAGCTGGATGTTGCCAAACTTATCAATACCAACCAGCAAGCGGAGTTAGCCGACATTCGCTCGCGCCATCTGGGATTTGTACTGCAAAATGGTGGCCTGCTTCCCTTTCTGAGCGTACAGGACAATATACGGCTTCCGTGCCAGCTGCTTGGCATGGTGCCGGATAACGCCATGCTGAGCAGGGTCATCGATGCCCTGAAGCTTGGCCCTCTGTTGAGCAAACACCCGGCGCAGTTATCATTTGGTGAAAGACAGAGAACCGCGTTTGCCCGTGCCATTCTGCACCGTCCGGGGCTGGTGCTGGCCGATGAACCCACCGCCGCACTGGATCCCCACAATGCGCAGCAGCTGTTTAGCCTGTTTATCGACCTGGTTGTTCAGGAAGGCATGATGGCACTGGTTGTCTGTCACGACTGGCCGCTGGTGCAACGTTTCAACTTACCTTGTTTAGTTGCCCGTCCTGACTCAGGTGCATCTGACCAGTCTGGTGCACAAGCCCGGAGAGGGATCCACTTTGTCCTTTAACCGCACTCTGCTACTGGGTCGCCTGGCACTGCAAGATCTGTGGTACGACCGCATTATCTCTTTTTGTATTACTTCCTCTCTGGTCGCGGTTATCGCCCCGCTATTGCTGCTCTTCGGTTTACGGTTTGGCATTGTCAGCCAGTTGCAAAATGATCTGGCTAATGATCCCCGTAATCTGGAAATCAGAATGCTGAGCAGTGGCAGTTATGATCAAGGCTGGATAGAACAGTTGCGCCAACGCCCCGACGTGGGCTTTGCGATTGGTCTGACACGTTCGCTCAATACTTTGGCTGACCTGCAGGTGGACAGCAGTCATTTCATCGAAAATGCCGAAGTGATCCCGACCGATAGCGGTGACCCGCTATTAGGGAAGATTAAGATCCCGCATGAAAATGAGGTTGTCTTAACCCAGGAGGCCGCTCGAAAACTTGCTGTCAAAGTCGGTGACGCCCTCACCCTGCGCGTGAGTCGTCAGTTTGAAGAGCGCCAGGAATGGGGGCGTAAGAGTCTGACCGTTGTCGGCATATTACCGCCCACGTATTTCAACCGGGCGGCCATATTTACCCAACCCTCCCTGCTCCTGTTGCTTGAACATTTCAGAGACGGCTACGCAATCTCGGCCCTTGGCGTGAGTAGCGGCCAGCCGATAAGTGCCAAACCACCGCTCTATGCCCGCACCAGATTGTATGCCAAAAGCATCGACCACGTTGCCAGCCTTGAGCGCGACCTGCGGACGCAACGCATCGAAACCACCAGCCGGCTGGCGGATATTCAAAACGTGAAAAGCATCAATCGGGTGCTGGGCGTGATTTTTAACACCATTGCCGCCACCGCACTGATTGGCTGCATTGCCTCTCTCATCGGTTCATTTATCGCCAACGTCGATCGCAAACGCAAACATATTGCCTTACTGCGTCTTCTGGGCTTCACCGGCCCGTCGGTGGGGGTGTATGTGATGTTACAAGGTTGCCTGCTCAGCCTGCTGGCTTATGCGGGTGGCTACGGCATCTATCTTATCGGCAGTCAGATTTTTAACCGGGCATTAGCCGGTAGTCAGGCGACTGACCAGATGCTTTGCAAAATAACCTTAGGCCATAGCCTGCTGGCCATGGCAATTACGGTGGTCGTAGCGCTACTGGTTGCCAGCATTGCGGCATATCGGGCCATTAATATTGAACCTGCGCAGAGCCTGCGCGAGGTGTGAGCCTGTCCACCTCATTTTTCAGTTAACTCATATTTAGCGGAGATTGTTTGTGACTTTAACGCCTTCCACACTGCCGTACTGGTTAGTCCTCGGCCTGCTCGCCAACGTGACCTCTGCGCTGGCGGAACCCTGGGCTGCGAATACCTGGGATCCCAAGCCGGATGACGAAGATATCGTCTTACCTATGCCCTGCGAAGGCTCGATGGCTTTCCGTCGGGTCGAGATCCCCCTGACGGGACCTCTCGATGACCTGCCCATTACGCTGGGCCAGGATAGTGGAGACTGGGGCGTCATCGAACATAGCTATCCCGCTTTTATTGCCGGCAGCTTCACGGAGTCGAAAAAGGATAAGGGACGTTATTACCTGATGGCGAAATATGAACTTACGACCTTGCAATATCAGGCATTGACGGAAGGCACCTGCCCCACCCCGTCGCGTAAGCTCAGTTTACCCGCCACCGGAATGAGTTGGTTTGATGCGGTGACTGCCGCCGATAAATACAACCAGTGGCTGCGCACCAATGCCATGGATAAGCTGCCGAAAGAAGATGGCGCTCCTGGCTTTTTGCGCCTGCCAACCGAGGTTGAGTGGGAGTTTGCAGCCCGTGGCGGCCTGAAAGTTAACAGCGCCGAGTTCCGGGATCAGCGTTACCCCATGGATGATATGAAGAACTATGAATGGTTTTCAGGTGCACAGTCTTCCAACGGAAAATTACAGCTTATTGGACTGCTAAAGTCTAACCCTCTTGGCCTGTATGACATGCTGGGTAATGTTTCAGAGATGATGTTCACCCCCTTTTATCTCAACAAGTTAAACCGCTTGCACGGCCAGGCCGGGGGCTTCGTTGTTCGTGGTGGTAGTATCCTCTCGGGTCCTGAAGAAATTCGCAGCGCCGCGCGTAAGGAAGTGAACTACTACGACCAGGCAACCCCGTTAACCAGTAAAACAACGGGCCTGCGTCTGGTGCTGGTTGCGCCGACCATCACCTCAACCAATAAAGTTAAACTCCTTGAAAAAAGCTGGGAAACCCTGGGTGCGGAAAACCAAGATAACGAAAAGAAAACCGATGAAGCAAAAGACACGGCCAAAGCGCTGGGCAGTCTCGCGTCGAATGTCGACGATGCAGCGCTGAAACAGAAGTTAAAAGATTTAGAAAATCAACTGCGCGCCAGCAACCAGAAGCAGCAGGAAGAGCGCGATCAGTCGATCCGTGCCAGCCTTAATTTAGGCTCTTTCCTGTGCACCAAATTGCAGGATGACGGCCGCTTCCTCGATTTCTTAAATCATAACTACGAACTGCTGTGTAAGGACAAAGACGCAAGCGATGCCAATTGCGCCAACCGTAAAGCCAAGTTGGGTGAACAAACTGACAGACTCCAACAACTGACGGGTTACTACGCCAGCAGCCTGGTCGATGCGGCGACCCTATATGGGCAAGAGGGACTTAAACGTGAAGTCTCCGTGTTTGAGCAAATGCTGACAATTAACAAGCGACTCACAGGCCTTAAGCCTTTCCTGGCCGCACACTGGCAGAATCAGCAAAATTATTTGGCAAACGGCAAGATTGATACGGCAGGCTGGCTTGAAAGCTGCAAGCAGACCAACGCAGGCCATTGACCCACACGCATTGCATTGGATAAGTAAGCAAGTTTATGAAACGGACAGTGAAACTATTACTGACAAGCTTGTTTCTGGGGCTGAGCTGGCATTCGGCCAGCTTTGCCGAAGAGACGCGCTATATCAGTATTCGCAATACCAATACACTTCAATAAATAACACAGGACCAGGCTGGAGCGAAATAGTGCGTAAAGGTGCGTATTTACTGGAGTTTTGGGACTTTATGGAAGGGTGCTGGAGGACTATTTGGAGCGGGTGAAGGGAATCGAACCCTCGTATGCAGCTTGGGAAGCTGCCGTTCTACCATTGAACTACACCCGCATCGATGTGCGAGGGGCATTATAACCTTAACCATCTGAGTGACAAGCAGTAAACACCGCCAAGTGGCGGTGTTTTGAGCGGTCAGTTGATCCCTTCCGGTGAGGTCAGTCGGCAAAGTAGTTAGGTGCGGCATAATATTCGCGCATTTTCTGCGCCAGCCAGCCGCCGTCAGTACCGTTTGACTGAATACTGGTGATGCTAACCGTCGAACCTCCCCCCCATAAAATGGAGAAGATATTGTAGTCGGTTAGGTTATCCACCTGTGCCTGCCCCCAATCGTAGCCCTGATCTTTGAGTAAAAACTCTCCGACCGTTTTCACGCCGTAATTCAACGGATTGACCGCGGTATTCCGCAGCGCCTTCGACACCTTATTAACATCGCTGCCGATGCGGGTATCCCCCATAAAGAAACTGCCCCCGGAAGCAAAGTGCGCGCTGGATAACATGCTGGTGCCCTCCGACTCGGTCGGCATATGGCCACCGGGAATTTGCCAAATCATCGCCGGTTTATTCAGGCCGCTCGCGGTGTACTTCACCAGCTTCAGATAATTAAGCCAACTGGTGGCATTCCACCCGTAATGCGCCAGGGCATCCGGACTGAAACAGTCACGTTCAAATTTATCAAACACGATGAAATCTGGCACATACGCGCCCTGATAAACGCCCAACTCATCCAGGTAAGTCATCACCTGATCGGCATAATCGCGGGAGTCAACGTTGTCCCGCAACACCCAATCCGCGCCTCCGGTTGCCCAGACGTTGGTTTGCCATCCGAAAGCGACATCAGGCGCGAAGGTATGAACAATGTAGTTTATTGCCTGCAAATAACCGTAAAGCGAGTCGTCAAAATGCGGCAATACCGGCGTGGTGTAATTCAATATCGGTTTGAGATCGCTCACTGCTTTTTGCAACAGGCTGTTGACCTGTACGCTGTTGGCTTTGCGCAAAGCCTGGTAACCCGACGGCTCCTGCTGCATCGCGCCGAGGAAATCCGGGTTAAGGACGAAGGTAACCGGCACCGGATGATCCTCATCTTTATAACTTTGCGCCGCCACGCACTGGGTGATGAAACTGCCGAAATGGTTACGCAACCGCTGGCTGTCGGCTAAATCCGGGACCGCACTGCCACCACTGGCATTCGCGGTATAAACCACCATCACTGGCATAACGGCAAGGCCGCTGGCCAGCTCAATCTGGCGCGCGACACTGCAGGTCTGGTGGACCGGTAATGAGACGAGATCCAGATAACCATCACCGTTGGAATCCACTTCAGCAGCAGGAATCGGATCGCCTCCGCCATCAAATCCGTCGTACTTGAACAAGGCGCTGACCGGAACATTATTGTAAGCCGTGACACTTGAAGATGAATTTACCGTCACACCGCCGTGTGCCAGATAGTCGGGCCAGCCGCGCACCTGTAAATCGACGCCTTTATCAAACACCAGAACCAGACGTTTGGAGACCGCAGAGACAGTCACCGGCGTGTCGGTCAGTGGAATATAACGGCGCCCGTCCACCGTGAGTTTTTTGGCATTCAGCCAGTAATCACCTGCCGCCAGCGCATAAGGGATCGCCATCTCACCGGCGCCATTAAGAGTGAAATAGTACTGCGTGGCCCGGTCTTTGCTTACCAGTGAGACGCTGATTTTCTGGCTCCCCGCAGGCAAACCTGTCGCCTGTAGCGTGGCGAAGATCATGCCCGCGCTGCTTACCGGTTTGAACTGGTAGTCCAAAATGACCGACATGACCGCGTCTTTATTTGGTTTGAAGGTCTTGGGTTCAGCCGCCGCACTGAATTCAATATTATTGATACGGGTGGTTTTTATCCGCGCGTCACAGACGACCTGATGGGTAAGTTGGGAAACCTGTGTGGTTTTTCCCGGCTCAAAACGTTGCGCTACGGTCTGCGTGGTGGCTGCTTGCGTCAGCTCAATGTCTATCTCGCCCTCTTTGACACTCGCATTGGGTGTCAGGGAGAGCAACGCGCTGGCGAAAAACACCGGTGACTCATAATTGATATTAATGATGCAGGGAGAATTGACCGCCGAGAGCGTGATTTGCTGCTGAGACTGGGCTGGGGTCAAGCGTGCCGTGGCGTTTTCCAGCGAGTCAGTCTGAATACAATAACGCCCATAGGCCAGATTTTTCAGGCTATTACGGCTGTTCCAGCTTAACGAGTGAGCCGTCTGCTCACCAGACTCGGTGATCAGCGTCAGCGTTGGATCGCCAATACCGGCCACCCCGGACGAAGGCATAACCACGATCAGCTCCCCCTGGCGTGCCGGGTCACTCCGCAATGTCACCCGCACTTCACCCAGCGTCACTGGCGTCTGCGTGGCGCTCAGTGAAAAAGTCAAGGTGCCGGTTTTTCCTGCATCAAGCTGCAGGTTGCCACCCGCCTGCAATGTCAGGGTATTTTTCTCCAGCGGCCAGCCACCGTCACGCTTTGCGACCGGGGAGTTGTTGCCCACCAGCGACCCGCCGAACGGGCTGTATTCGTCAGGATGACCGGTGGCAAAAAACTCAATCTCGGCCAGGGTAAAATCAATCGCCTGAGAAGTAATATTGGTCAGGCTCAACGTGATTTTTTGATACCAGCTTCCTGATGATATTGGGCTAACCTGCACACTGACGCTGGCCGTTTCTGCCTGGGGTTCAGGCGTCGGTTCTGGTTTCGGCACCGGAATAACTGCCTCTCCATCATCATCATCGGCATTGGGCTGCTCACCCGAGGCCAGCAGCAGCAACCATTGTGTGACCTCAAAAGGAACCTGACTGGCAGACATATGAAACGTCAATGTGTCGCTTTGCCCGGCGGCAAGTAACATCGGCCCACCGTAAGCGAACTCAATCCGGGTCGTTTTCAGCGGCCATCCATCTTCAACGGTGATAACCGGCACTTTAGTCTCCGCCAATGAACCACTGATGACACCGAAGCTGTCCGCCGCGCCACAGGCGGAAAAGCTCAGTACCGCCTGGTTAAGATCTACGCTGCTGCTGCCTGCATTGATAAATGTCAGGGTGACAGGCTGATACCAACTGTCGGCGTCAATGGCGCTGGCAGTAACATGTAGGGAGGAAAAATGCGGATCAGACATGGGTGACTCTCCTGAGTTAATTTCACTCAGCGTTGCACCAGGTCTCTGATTTAACTATCAATGAGGGGAACACTTTATCTCACAACGTCTCAATCACTCTCAGTGACTGACGGTGATAAACATAAAAAAGGGAGCCGAAGCTCCCTTTTGTGTTTCTTGCAGACGCGAATTTATTTCTGCGGACGCATAGCCGGGAACAGGATAACGTCGCGGATGGTGTGGCTGTTGGTGAACAGCATAACCATACGGTCGATACCAATACCAAGACCGGCTGTAGGCGGCAGGCCGTGTTCCAGCGCTGTCACGTAGTCTTCGTCATAGAACATCGCTTCGTCGTCGCCCGCGTCTTTCGCAGAAACCTGATCGGCAAAGCGCTGAGCCTGGTCTTCCGCATCGTTCAGCTCTGAGAAACCGTTGCCGATTTCGCGGCCACCGATGAAGAACTCGAAACGGTCAGTGATTTCCGGGTTTTCATCATTACGGCGCGCCAGCGGTGACACTTCTGCTGGGTACTCGGTGATGAAGGTCGGTTGAATCAGTTGCGCTTCGGCGGTTTCTTCGAAGATCTCAGTCACGATACGGCCCAGACCCCAACTCTTCTCGATTTTAATGCCGATGGATTGTGCAATTGCCGTCGCTTTCGCCAGGTCATCGAGATCGGTAACGTTGGTTTCAGGACGGTATTTACAGATCGCTTCACGCATGGTCAGCTTGGCAAATGGCTTACCGAAATCAAACGTCTGCTCGCCATACTGCACCACACTGCTGCCCAGAACATTTTCTGTCAGCGTGCGGAACAGCGTTTCGGTCAGTACGATCAGGTCTTTGTAATCCGCATACGCCATGTAGAGTTCCATCATCGTGAACTCTGGGTTGTGGCGCGGAGAAACGCCTTCGTTACGGAAGTTACGGTTGATCTCGAATACGCGATCAAAGCCCCCCACCACCAAACGCTTCAGATACAGTTCCGGCGCAATACGCAGGTACATGTCGATATCGAGCGCATTATGATGCGTGATAAACGGACGCGCCGCAGCCCCGCCCGGGATCACCTGCATCATTGGGGTTTCGACTTCCATGAAGCCGTTTTCCACCATGAAGCTGCGAATGCCGGCCATGATCTGTGAACGAATTTTGAATGTCTTGCGCGAATCATCGTTGGCGATCAGATCAAGATAACGCTGGCGATAACGGGTTTCCTGATCGGCCAGACCGTGGAATTTGTCCGGCAACGGACGCAGCGCTTTGGTCAGCAGACGTAATTCAGAACAGTGGATCGACAGTTCGCCGGTCTTGGTTTTAAACAACTTGCCGCGTGCGCCGAGAATGTCTCCCAGATCCCACTTCTTAAACTGCTCGTTGTAAATGCCTTCGGCCAGATCGTCACGGGAAACGTAAAGCTGAATACGCCCGCCCATGTCCTGCAAGGTGACGAAAGAAGCTTTACCCATGATACGGCGGGTCATCATGCGGCCACCGACGGTCACTTCGATGCCTAAATCTTCCAGCTCTTCGTTCTCTTTGCTGTCATATTTGGCATGAATTTCGTCAGAAATACTGTCGCGACGGAAATCGTTAGGGAAAGCGTTGCCGGTTTCGCGCAAGGCGGCCAGCTTCTCACGACGGGCTTTCAGCTCGTTGTTAAGATCCGGCACATGTTCTGCGCCCTGCACTTTTGGTTGCTGTTCAGCAGACGGTTGTTGCTCAGACATTTTGGTTCCTCATAACCCGGCTTTCAAACTGGCTTCAATGAATTTATCCAGGTCGCCATCCAAAACGGCCTGCGTATTTCGCGTTTCAACGCCGGTGCGCAGATCTTTGATACGCGCATCATCGAGCACGTAGGAACGGATCTGGCTGCCCCAGCCAATGTCAGACTTGGTGTCTTCCAGCTGTTGCTTATCAGCATTTTTCTTTTGCATTTCATACTCATAAAGCTTGGCTTTCATCTGCTTCATGGCTTGATCTTTGTTTTTATGCTGTGAGCGGTCGTTCTGGCACTGGGTCACAATGTTGGTCGGAAGGTGGGTAATACGTACCGCAGATTCCGTTTTGTTGACGTGCTGACCACCCGCACCTGACGCACGATATACGTCGATACGCAGATCGGCAGGGTTGATTTCGATAGCAATGTCATCGTCCACTTCCGGGTAAACAAACGCGGAGCTGAACGAGGTATGGCGACGGCCGCCGGAGTCAAACGGGCTTTTACGCACCAGGCGGTGGACGCCGGTTTCCGTACGCAGCCAGCCGAAGGCATAATCACCAATGATTTTGATAGTGGCTGATTTCAGGCCTGCGACTTCGCCGTCAGACTCTTCAATCACTTCCGTTTTAAAGCCTCTGGCTTCAGCCCAGCGCAAATACATACGCAGCAGCATGCTGGCCCAGTCCTGTGCTTCTGTCCCGCCTGAACCGGCCTGGATATCCAGATAGCAGTTGGCACTGTCATACTCACCGGAGAACATACGGCGGAATTCAAGCTGTTCGAGCTTCGTGGTCAGAACATCGAGCTCTGCCACGGCTTCGTTGAAGGTCTCTTCGTCGTCAGCTTCAATCGCCAGCTCCAGCAGACCGGATACATCGTCGCGGCCCTGGGTCAGTTGGTCGATAGTTTCGACAATCGCTTCCAGCGTGGAACGTTCTTTACCCAGCGCCTGTGCGCGTTCGGGTTCGTTCCAGACGTCGGGCTGTTCCAGCTCGACGTTTACTTCTTCGAGGCGTTCTTTCTTGGCATCATAGTCAAAGATACCCCCTGAGGACGTTAGTCCGCTCAGTCAGGTCCTGAATGCGGTTTTTTACCGGATTAATTTCAAACATGTTTTTTCGCGTCTTACGTTGATTCGGAGTTGGCCCAATGCCATTCGAACCGCCAATTCTAACGGAATTAGCGGCCGGTTTATAGCAAGTTGCCGTTTTTTTAGCGCCGTTTATTCACCCATGCGACGAACGCAACCCGGCTTATTTCGGCCACAAATGCTGGATGATCAACTGAACGCTGCGATTACCGCGATATTCGTTAATATCCAGCCGGTAAGCCAGTTCGACTTCGCGCACACTGCTGTCCGGCCAGAAGGTCGGATCAATGTTAAACGCAATGCCGTCGAGCAGTGGCCCGCCGCCAATCGGTTCAATCATCAGCTTCAAATGACGTTCTTTAAGCAGCTTTTGTTGCAGAATACGGAAACGGCCATCAAAGGTCGGCTCTGGGAAAGCCTGCCCCCACGGACCGCCGTCGCGCAGCATTTCAGCGGTGTCGATAGTCAGCTCCTGACCGGCCAGTTCGCCGTCAGACCAGATGACACCTTCCAGATGTGACGGATCCAGCCATTCGCCCACCAGCTCGGCAAAACGGGCGCGGAACTCGTCAAACTTCGCCTCTTCCAGTGACAACCCGGCCGCCATTGCGTGTCCGCCAAACTTCATCATCAGGCCAGGGTTAAGTGTATCGATACGCTCCAGTGCGTCGCGCATATGCAGACCGGCAATCGAACGACCTGAGCCTTTGAGAATGCCATCGCCTGCGGGGGCAAAAGCAATGACAGGCCGGTTGAAGCGCTCTTTCAGGCGCGACGCTAAAATGCCGACCACACCCTGATGCCACTCGGGGTGGTACATCGCCAGCCCATAAGGCAGTTCGTCGCTGCTGCTTTCCAGCTTGTCACACAGGGCCAGTGCTTCAACCTGCATCCCCTGCTCGATTTCACGGCGGGTCTGGTTCAGCGCATCCAGATCGCTGGCTAAAGCGCGGGCCTGCGCGATGTCGTCACTGAGCAGCAGCGCCACGCCTATCGACATATCGTCCAGTCGCCCGGCAGCATTCAGACGCGGCCCCAGCGCAAAACCTAAGTCACTGGCGCACAGCGTGCGCGCTTCACGGTTGGCGACTTCCAGCAAGGCGCGGATACCAGGGCGACACTTCCCGGCACGAATGCGATTCAGCCCCTGATACACCAGAATGCGGTTGTTGGCATCAAGCGGCACGACGTCAGCCACGGTGCCAAGAGCCACTAAGTCCAGCCATTCGGCCAGGTTGGGCATAGGCAGCCCTTTCTCTTCGAACCAGCCACTTTTATGCAGCGCCGCACGCAGCGCCAGCATCAAATAGAACGCCACCCCAACGCCCGCCAGCGACTTAGAGGGGAATTCACAGCCGTGCAAGTTGGGATTAATAATGGCTTGCGCCGCAGGCAGCGTCTCACCCGGTAGATGGTGATCGGTAACCAGCACCAGAATGCCCTTCTCGTGGGCCAGATCGACACCCACATGGGATGAAATACCGTTATCGACGGTCAGGATCAGTTCAGCGCCCCGGGCTGCAGCCTGTTCGACCACTTCCGGACTGAGGCCGTAACCGTCGTCAAAACGGTTGGGCACCAAATAATTAATCTCGCTGCACCCCATACTGCGCAGGGAGAGGACGGTCAGTGCGGTACTGGTCGCACCGTCGGCGTCGAAATCTCCCACTACCATGATGCGCAGGCGGTCGCGCAGGGCTTTTTGCAGCAGCGCCACAGCGGTATCAATACCATCGAGCAGTTCGTAGCCCAGCAAACCGCGTACGCTGCGTTCCAGTTCTTGCGGCCCCTGAACACCCCGCGCGGCATATAACCGGCGCAGTAAAGGAGAGAGTTCGGCGGGAAGAGACGCGCCGTCAGCCGCTTCACGGCGGCGAAGTTGGGTCAGCAGAGTCACGTAAAATCAACCACCGGTTTTGTTTGAAACATCCTGAGCATCGAGCATCGCCGCCATCTCTTTCGGCGGCTGATAACCCGGGATCATCGTACCGTTTTCGAGCACGATGGCTGGCGTACCCGTCACACCAAACTGCACACCCAGCTCAAAGTGTTTGGCAATATTGGTTTTGCAACTGGCCGGAGAGATCTCGTCACCGCGCATAGCCGCATCAAACGACTGCTTACGGTTGCCGGTACACCAGATAGATTGCATATCTTTTTCGGTTTTGGAGTTCAGCCCCTGACGCGGAAACGCCAGATAACGCACCGTAATACCGAGATCGTTATAGTCCTGCATCTGCTGATGCAGCTTGTGGCAATAGCCACAGGTGATATCGGTAAACACGGTGATGACGTGTTTTTCATTTTTGGCTTTGTAGATAATCATTTCGCTTTTCAACGCATCCAGCCGGGTGATCAACATTTGGTTGGTCACATTTACCGGTTGCGTACCGCTGACGTCATACATCGGCCCTTGCAATACGTGCTTGCCATCATCGGTAATGTAAATCACACCGCTGTCGGTCGTTATCGCTTTCAGACCGGCAACCGGCGAAGGCTGGATCTCAGCGTTTTTCATGCCTAGTTTATTGAGGGTTCCCTGGAGCGCCGCGTCGTCTGCCTGAACCGTGGAAGTGATACACGCGGCCAGTAGGGTTAACAGCATTAAACCTTTTTTCATCATTGCGTCCTTTATCTCTCCGCGCTCAGGCACGGGGATGATGTTGTTGATGCAGCTTTTTGAGTCGTTCAGTCGCTACATGGGTATAGATTTGGGTGGTCGACAAGTCACTGTGACCTAATAACATTTGCACGACGCGCAGGTCTGCCCCGTGGTTCAGCAAATGGGTCGCGAAGGCGTGACGCAAGACATGCGGAGAGAGCCGTTCTGCATCAATATGAGCAAGGATCGCATAGTGTTTGATACGATGCCAGAAAGTCTGCCGGGTCATTTTCTGTGCCCGATTGCTTGGAAACACGATATCCAGCGATACACCGTTAAGCAGCCACGGGCGTCCGTGCTCAAAATAATACTCGATCCAATAAACGGCTTCTTCGCCAAGCGGGACCAGCCTTTCTTTGTCGCCTTTACCAATCACCCGCACCACACCCTGCCGCAGACTGATATCGCTGAGCGTCAGCCCGACCAGTTCCGACACCCGCAAGCCGGTAGCATACAGCAGCTCAAGCATGGCTTTGTCGCGCAGTTCTAGCGGTGTCTCTATGCTCGGCGCTGCCAGAAGTGCATCGACCTGCGCCTCACTGAGATCTTTAGGTAAGCGCTGCGGCAATTTAGGCGACGACAATAGCGCCGTAGGATCATCGTGGCGCAGAGACTCCCGGTTCATATACTGAAAAAGGCGACGCATCGCGCTAAGTAAACGGGCCGAGCTGGTAGCTTTGTAACCCCCTTCGATTCTTTCTGCGAGGAAAGATTGCAGGCCATCGGCCTGCACGTGCAGCAAGTCGCTGTCGTGATGGTGCAGCCAACCAAGCAATGATTTTAAATCCAGCCGGTAAGATGCCAGCGTGTTTTCAGCGAGGTTGCGCTCAATCCATAGCGTATCCAGAAATTGCTCACACAGCGCTTGGTCATAATCGGCATCGGGCACGTTGACTCCTTATTTCATTCAATCGCTGTTTCATTAGGTATACACTGCACCCCATTCACATTCTTATGACGTTACGGCAACAAGCATGAAGATTGGACTTTTTTACGGCTCAAGCACCTGTTATACCGAAATGGCAGCGGAAAAAATCCGCGAGATCCTCGGCGAAGAGCTGGTCGATTTGCACAATTTAAAGGATGTCGATCCGGTCAAAATGGAAGAGTACGACATTTTGATCCTCGGTATCCCGACCTGGGACTTCGGCGAAATTCAGGAAGACTGGGAAGCGGTGTGGGATAAGCTCCCAACCCTGAATCTGCGCGGGAAAATCATCGCAATGTATGGCATGGGCGATCAACTGGGCTACGGTGAATGGTTCCTTGATGCGCTGGGCATGTTGTATGACCGCTTGCTGCCGCTCGGCGTACAATTCATCGGTTTTTGGCCCATCGAAGGCTTTGAATTTACCAGCCCTAAACCCCTCAGCCCGGATGGCAAACATTTTGTTGGCCTCGCGCTGGATGATGTTAACCAGTTCGATCTCAGTGAAGAGCGCCTGGAAAGCTGGTGCGACCAAATCCTGCTGGAAATGGACGACTTACTGAGCTGATCCATGTCACATGCAATAAGACCAAAGAGGTTCGCTCTGAACCTCTTTAACCTCAGCGGGTCTCTTTTTCCGGCTGGGTGATCAGCAGCAACTGTCTTAACCGCCGCCACTCTTCCTGACTCATGCTGTCGGATGCCAGCCACAGCCGTTGTCGCGAGCTGCGCATCGCCTGACGTAGTCCGCCTTTACGCTTCTCACGCTGCAAAGACAGTAATATTCCGCTGTCGATCATCCAGACCGGCTTTTTGATCACCCATTCCTGATGCTGCCAAATCAGCCGGTTGCTGTCGAGCAGGCTTATCTCGCCATGGCGCGAAGTGATCCGCCGCTGGCTACGGATGCATTCGAATATCACCACCAGCAGCAGCGTCATCCATACCGGCCAATAACCTGCGGGCCATGGCGCAAGCAAAATCGCCAGCATTATTGCACCGTGAATACCCAGCGAAATAAGCTGACTGCGCCATGAAACCCGTAAATCACATTGCCACAGGGCCACGGTCTTTATTTCGCGTCTGAATGAGGGCCACCATGCGTTGCAATTCGGCGTCCTGAGGCGCGCCGTGATTCATCAACCAATTGAATAAATCGGGATCATCGCTGGTCAGCAGACGCGCGAACAATGCCTTATCATTGTCATCAAGGCTGTCATATTCGTATTCGAAAAACGGCATGATGGAGATATCCAGCTCACGCATACCGCGACGGCATGCCCAGTGAATGCGGGATCTGTTATGAATGTCCAGTTGGGTTTTGCTTTCCATAAACTGACTCTTTTTTGAGGTACATTGATAATGTTTTTTATCGGTCGGGAAGGATTCTAGCAGTCCATGTGCCCTGCGCGTAACCTTTACATGCGCCGATGTTCACATCTCCATCTCGCCTCGCAAAATACTGCGATATTTTCATGTAACGGAGAGATAGGCTGCGAGGCATCCCGTAAATGGCATAAATTGAGTTTGCAAAGAGGAGCGGCTCTTTTACCATGGGGTTAACTGTTCATGTCTCTCAGCCCAGGATCGCATCATGGCGTACAAGTTTCCGTTTCCACCGCAAAAACCTTCAGCCTCTTCCCATCTCCCGCTGACCTTAATTTCATTGGAAGACTGGGCGATGGTCTCCATGACCGGCGCCGATACGGTGAAATATTTGCAAGGTCAGGTGACTGCCGATATTGATGCGCTGGCACCAAACCAGCACATACTCTGCGCCCATTGTGATGCCAAAGGCAAAATGTGGAGCAACATGCGTCTGTTCAAACGCGGTGACGGTATGGCGTTTATCGAGCGCCGTAACCTGCGTAACCAGCAGATGACCGAGATGAAAAAGTACGCGGTATTTTCAAAAGTGACCTTCACTGAAGATGACGACGTCGTGCTGCTGGGTGTCGCCGGTTTTCAGGCAAGCGCAGCGCTAAAAGGTCTGTTCTCAACGCTGCCAACCGCAGAACAACCGGTCGTGCAGCAGGATGAGAGCACATTGCTACACCTTTCACTGCCTGCCGAGCGCTACCTGATTGTTACCAGCCCTGAGAAAGCGCAACAGATGGTTGAAGAGCTGGGCGAACAGGCTCAACTCAACGACAGCCAGCAGTGGCTGGCGCTGGATATTGAAGCCGGTTATCCGGTGATCGACACCGTCAACAGTGTGCAATTTATTCCACAGGCTACCAATATCCAGGCTCTGGACGGTATCAGCTTTACCAAGGGTTGCTACGCCGGGCAGGAGATGGTTGCCCGAGCCAAATACCGCGGTGCGAATAAGCGTGCGCTTTATTGGTTAGCCGGTAATGCCAGCAAAGTGCCGGCCGCAGGGGATGATCTGGAGTTACAACTGGGTGAGAACTGGCGCCGCACCGGCACTGTTCTTGCTGCCAGCCAGCTTAATGACGGCAGCCTATGGGTGCAGGCCGTGCTGAATAACGATCTCGATGCTGATGCAAAACTGCGCGTACGTGATGACGCCGCCAGCCAGTTAAGTATTCAGCCGTTGCCGTATTCGTTGGTTGAAGAGAAGTAATAAGCCGATAAGTTAAACGGGGTCAGCCAAACAAGCTGGCCCTGTCATTTTCCCGGTTATGTCCCAGCGAGTATATAGAAATACACCGCAAAAAAGTGGCACGCACAGCCGCCCAGTACAAACCCGTGCCAGATGGCGTGAGCATAGGGAATGCGCTTAGACGCGTAGAAAATCACGCCCAGCGTATATAACAATCCGCCAACGGCCAGCAACGCAACACCTCCCGCCGACAGACGTACCGCCAGTTGATAAATCACAATAAGCGATAGCCAGCCCATAGTCAGGTAGGTGATAAGCGACAACACTTCAAAACGGTGTGCAAAGGCCATCTTGAAGATAACGCCAAACAGCGCCAGTCCCCAGATCACCGCCATCAGCCCTTTGGCCAGCGGCGAATTCAGCCCGACCAGCAAGAATGGCGTATAAGTGCCGGCTATCAAGATATAAATCGCGCAGTGATCGAGTTTTTTCAGCCAATATTTGGCTTTTTCATGTGGAATAGCATGATAGAGCGTAGAGGCCAGAAACAGCAATATCATGCTGCCGCCGTACAGGCTGTAACTGGTTATCGCCATCACATTGGCGTTTTCAGCCGTGGCCTGTACCAGTAACAGCACTAATCCTACGATACCTAACACCAGCCCGACGCCATGGCTCAGGCTGTTGGCAATCTCTTCAGCCCAGGGATAATCCTGGCGCAGTGTTTTACTCATAAAATCATATTCTCCGAGGTAATTATTGAGAAACACACTTTCTAAAATCGGTCAAAAACTTACCTGCAAAGCAGGGTAGCTGAGAATAATTCCAGTGTACACGTGTACGCTAAAAATTAGTATTAACTGATGTAACAAGCTCTTAGCGCGATAATTATTTCACCAGCTCTCTTTTTAGAAACACCTCAAATCATTCACTTTATTGATAATTTCACTGCATGAGGTTTTGATAAAACATTCTTTGTCGCATGTAAAAACATGATTTTTTTAAAACATCGGATTATCGTATAGCTCAATGGTCCGATAATGACGTCACAATGACTGAGGTTTGAATATGTCTGAAGCTTCTTCCGCGCTGAATTTCGGCTCGATGACTGCCGTTTTTCAGTTCCTGATGGAAATCGATAAACTGAAAAGCGTACAACGCCGCACGAAAGTGCTCGGTACTCAGCGCCAGGAAAACTCAGCGGAACACAGCTGGCATTTCGCCGTAGCCGCCATGTCTCTTGCGCCTTATGCGCCAAAAGATGTCGATATTCAGCAAGTGATCCGCATGGCACTGCTGCATGACATCGTTGAAATCGATGCCGGTGACGTTATGGTTTATGACCTCGCCGCCCGCGAAGCAGTGCACGACCAGGAAGTGATGGCCGCCGACCGCCTGTTTGGCATGTTGCCTGCACCGCTGAATCAGCAATTCCGGGATTTGTGGAATGAATATGAAGCAGGTGTTACCCCGGAAGCGCGCTTTGCGCTGATGATCGACCGTGTGCTGCCGGTCATCATGAACCTGAACAATCGGGGCCAAAGCTGGGTGGAAAACAACATTCGTCTGGAGCAGGTGCTGGCACGCAACTCATTCATCGGCGACATCAACCCGGAATTGTGGCAACACATCCGTGGCCATCTGGACCATGCCCACGCGCAGGGCTGGCTGAAGTAACGCTGACGTTTATCGCCTGAAGAGCAAAGAAAAAGCCCCGCAGCTGTCAGCCCGGGGCTTTTTTATGCCATTTTTTATAAGGTTACTTCGGTACGCTAAGCGCCGTGGAATCTACGTAAGGCTTCATGGTCGCGTCAGCTTTCTGCTGCGCAGCGGCAGCGGCATCCTGTGGCGTCAGTTTCGGATCATTGACCAGCGCCCCCAGTTGATTTTCCATCGCCTGACGCACGGCAACGGTTTCATAGGTCGAATACCACGGATAGGCATATTTCAACTGATCCAGAGCAATGGTCGCCCGCGGATCTTTCGCCAGATACTCTTTCATTTCCGGCAAGTCATACGAGGCCATGCGCGGTGAGAAGTAACCGGTGAAGCGGCTCCATGCGCCGTTCACTTTCGGGCTGACCAGATATTGCAAGAAGGTATAGGCCGCCTTTTTCTGATCTTCCGAAATCCCTTTAAAGCTCACCAGACTCGCACCGCCGATACTCACGCCATTACGCACTTTCTGCGGCATCATCGCCACGCCCAGCTCAAAATCTTTGGTGTTTTCACGCATAAAACCCAGCGCGCCGGTACTGAGCATGGTCATCCCCAGTTTGCCGGAGAAAAACGCCGCGCTGATCTGCTTGGAGTTCAGCACGCCAGCAGGCATCACCTTGTCGCGGTACACCAGATTCTGCCAGAACTGCAACGCGCCGACGGTAGAAGCGGTGTTGTAATAGACTTCTCCCGGATAGTCGGCATTGAAATACTGGCCACCGTTGGCGCGAGTCAGCGCAGATAAAATCCAGCCGCCGTAGTCGTCATTGGTGGACGGCAGCATGATGCCCCACTGCCCTTTGGCCTGGTCAGTGAGTTTTTTCGCATCTTCCAGCAGCTCATCCCAGTTTTTCGGCGGGGCTGAAATTCCGGCTTTAGCGAACAGATCTTTGTTGTAATAGAGAATAGGTGTCGAGTTGTGGAACGGGATGGCATACGTCACGCCGTTGAGCTGGGCGTTCTGGCGCATCGCGGGCCAGAAATTCTGCGTCAAAAACGGCGTAGCTTTTTGGTCGCCATATTTGAATAAATCGTCCATCGGCAGGATTTCATCTTTAATCGCCAGATCCGCCGTGAAATTGGCAGACATGATCACCAGCGCCGGGGGCTGGCCGGATTTGGCGGCCGCTTCGGCCTTCACTTTGGTGGTGTCGTAGTTACCGGTAAAAATCCCGCGCACGTCGACATCATTCTGTGACTGGTTGAACTCTTTGATAACGCGGGTCATTTCCATGGTCAGCTTGCCGTCAACCGGCGCAGGGAACATGAAATCGATGCTCTCTTTCGCCGCCGCCGTACCTGCGGACAGCAGCCCGAGTGCCAGCGTTAATACGTGAAATTTATGCAGGGTCGAACGCATGGTGGATCTCCTGGTGACTGTGTTTCAAATTCAGCCGGGTTTGGCCTGAAAAGAGATGAAGGTCGTGCAAAGAGAAGTACAGGGTGACGCGATCGCCGGGTTGTGGGATCTCTCGGCTGTTTTCGCGTAAATGGTTTTTTCTGATGTAACGAATGTTGCCGATGCTGCTTTCTGCATGGCACAGGTACTCGGCACCCAACAGCTCGCGGTGATGCAAAGTGACGTCGATTTTCAGCGTGCCGTGCGCATCTGGCCGGTCGCTGAGATGTTCGGGTCTGATGCCCAGATACACTTCGCTAAGACCAAGCGAGTGCTCACTGTCCGGCAACGTAATAGTCTGATGATTAAGCGATAAAGTACCCTGCCCACAAGGCAGTTTGAAAATATTCATCGACGGTGTGCCGATAAACCCGGCGACAAACAGGTTAGCCGGATGGGCGTAGAGGGTTTCCGGTGCGCCGATTTGTTGCAGATGGCCCTGGTCCAGCACCGCTATCCGGTCGGCCATGGTCATGGCTTCCATCTGGTCGTGCGTGACATACACGGTGCTGGTTTTCAGCTGTTTATGCAGGGTCATGATGCCATCGCGTACTTCGGTGCGCAGACGCGCATCGAGATTCGACAAGGGTTCATCCATCAGAAACAGCTTCGGGTCACGCACGATGGCACGCGCCATCGCCACCCGCTGCCGCTGGCCCCCGGAGAGTTTCCCCGGTTTTCGGTTCAGCAGCGGTTCCAGTTGCAATAACCCCGCCACACGATCCACCCGTGCCCGGTGCTGGGCTTTCGGCTCATTGCGCATCCGCATACCGAAAGTGATGTTCTGCTCGACGGTCATGTGCGGGAACAGCGCGTAGTTCTGAAAGATCATCGAAAAATTGCGTTCACGCGGTTCCAGCGCGGTGATGTCATCACCGTCCTGCAAAATCCGCCCGTCACTGACGTTTTCCAGCCCGGCCAGCAGGCGCAGCAAGGTACTTTTACCGCAGCCAGAAGGCCCCACCAGCACCAGAAACTCGCCGTCGGCGATCTCCAGCGACAAGTTATTCACCGCCGTACTGCCCTCAAACTGCTTGCTGATATTTTCCAGACGAATGGCCGACATGATTAGTCATCCACCGGGCAACTGATGGCGGCGTCGTACAAATACGGCCCCGGATATTGCGACAGCGGGTGCAAATAACTGACCAGCCCGGTCTTCTCTACCAGTCGGTGCATGACACAGGCCGCCGGTTCGAGGTTATAAAACGGCGCAGGGTTGTGATGGAAATAGGGCACCTGATGCACGGTGCCGGGAATGGTGGTGATGATCGCCTGCTTGTATTGCGTAAAAATCAACCGATGCGTATGGCCGCAGAACACGCGGACTAGCGACGGGAAACGGTCAATCAGCGCCAGCAGTTCGTCGCCGTTCTCGCAAGAGATGGCATCCATCTGCGCCGAACCAACCTTCACCGGCGGGTGATGCATAAACACCGCAGTCGGTTTGTCCCCGCCCTGCTCCAGTTGTTCTTCAAGCCACAACAGCGTTTCCGGGGTGAGAAAACCTTTAGATTCACCGGCCAGGCTGCTGTCGATAAACAGCAGGCACATGTCGAAGTCATCTATCGCATAGCGCATATTTTGCGGGTCATTACCCAGTTCCGGGCAGAGCGGATGCAGCGCTTCGAGGAACTGCGCCTTGTCATCGTGGTTGCCAGGGATGATGTACAGCGGGTAATGCAGGTTTTGCAGCGTACGCCGCGCCACCCGATACTCCTGCGGCAACCCGCAGTTCACGATGTCGCCGGTGATCACTATCGCGTCAGGTTGCTCCTCCAGCGCGTTAAGCTGATTAACGACTTCGGCGTTGCAGGCGTTAACGTCAATGAAGTCATATAATTTGCGGCCTTCGCTGCGAAAATGCATGTCGGAAATTTGTGCGAGAAACATGGGTCACCTCGTTATGTAATGCCGTTTATTTAATGCCTGAGAAGCCGAAGCTTTTAAGAAACTGTTTCTGGAAAAGCACGAACGCCAGCATCAGCGGCAGACACACCATCAGCGTACCGGCAGTGATAAGCCCCCACTGACCGCCGGATTCTGCGCCCATCGCGAACGACACCAGCCCGACGGTCAGCACCTGTTTGTCGGGGTCGTTAAGCACCATCAGCGGCCACAGATATTCATTCCAGTGATAGGTAATACTGACGGTAGCGAAGGCCAGAATGGCGGGCCATGACATCGGGATCAGCACGCGAAACACCACCTGCCACCAGCGGCAGCCCTCCATCAGGGCGGCTTCTTCGATTTCACGCGGAATACTGAGGAACGCCTGGCGCATCAGAAATACGCCAAACGCCGATGCGAAATACGGCATCATCACGCCGGTCAATGTGTTGAGCAGGCCGAACTGTTTGAGGATCATCATGTTCGGCACCATCATGATCACCGGCATGATCATCAGCTGGATCAGCAACAGGTAGAACAGCGTCTGTTTGCCGCGAAATTCGTGATAGGCAAAGACGTAACCGGCGGTGGTGATGGTCACCAGCTGAACCAGAAACGTGCCGAAGGAGAAGAAAATCGTGTTGGCGTAGAGCCGCAGCCAGTCGGCGCTGTCCCATGCATCGCGGAAGTTTTGCAACGTCAGCGGAAAACGTGGCAGCAAAGAGGCCATGCCCGGCCCGAAACTGTTGGCGCTGAAGGCGGCCGAGATCATCCAGATAAAGGGCGCGACCCACAGCAGCGCGGCGCACACCAGCAGCACCGGCAGCGTGGAACGGCGTGCCCCGCGCAATAATAAAGAAGGTGCCCGGCTGGATGATTTAGCTACCGTGATCCGCAGGTTTTCTGACGTTTCAACGCTCATAGTGCGCCCCTCTTTCCAGCACCCGCAGGTTCATCACCGAGAAACCAAACAGCAGCACCAGCGTCAGAAAAGTCGCTGCCGAGGCTTTGCCTAAATCGTGGGTGTCATTGGCTAAACTCTGGATGTAATAGAGCATCACGGTGGTGGCATTGTTCGGCCCGCCCTGGGTCATCACCGGCACGTGGTCGATTTGTGTAATGGCGTAAATCAGCGCGATGGTGACCACAAAACTGATGGTCGGGCGCAGCAGCGGCAAGGTTACGTAGAAGAAGGTCTGGGTGCGAGACGCCCCTTCCATGATGGCGGCTTCACGCGCCGACGCGGGGATCGCCTGCAATCCGGCGAGGAAAAACAGCATGTAATACCCGGCGAATTTCCACACGCCGATGACGCTCAGGGCAATCAGTGCGCTGTCGCTCATCCCGAGGTAGTTGTTGTTCATCGGCCCGAAGAGTTTCGCCAGGTAATAATCCAGCAGCCCCATGCCGGGCATGAAGATAAACAGCCACAGCGTCGCGGCGCTGACCAGCGGGATAATCATCGGGAAGAAAAAAGCGGTACGCAGCCAGCGGTTAAGCGAGGTGTTTTCCCACAGCGCGACGGCCAGCAGCAGCGCCAGCACAATGCCGGGGATCACCGTCATCAGGATGTACGCGAGGTTATTGAGCAGCGCACGCCAGAACACGTCGTCCGCCAGCAGACGCGCATAATTCTGCAAACCAACAAACGGCGGATTATCGGTTTGCAGACGGCTATCAAACAGGCTGTCAGCCGCCGATTGCACCAGAGGGTAATAGGTGAACAAAAACAGAAAGATCAGGGTGGGCAGCAGCACCAGATAAGGAAACAGCGAACGGCGCATCTCTTGTTACCGGTCAGTCAAACAAGCGCCTACCCTAATCTCTCTTCATGTCAGTTATGTGGCAGTGATGTGATGGTTTTTTGTATAAAAATCAGGCGAATGTTACTGAACAAAATACGGGGAAGAAGGCCGAAGCGCTCCTGCCTTAGCGCCATTACGCCTGACGTTTATCCCTCGCCAATGCAATTCCCGCCTTTTCGGACAGCTCAAACAACGCCGGCAGTAAATGCGCGGAAGCCTTGAGATAGCCGCTCACCTGCGCCACACCTTCCGGCGGCAACAGTTCGCTATTCTCCAGCCCTTCACTCAGGCAGAGCAAGCCGTGGCAAAGCCCTTCGGCGGATTCAGCGGCAACGGCTCCCAAATCATTAAGTTGCGCGTCGGTAAAGTGGCTGAGATCCAGTTCGGCAATCAGCGAACGGAAGACAGTGATGGAGTTTTCAGGGCAAGCAGTGTCGAAATTTGGATGAGTCATTTTAAATCTCCGAGTAAATCATGTGATACCACACGAGACGCTAATCTCGGGTGGTAGCTCAGACAGAGTTAGCGTTACCGGACTCGGAAACCGGTGCCTCATTCGAAGCCCCTGCCTGAGCCACCATAATTTATAGGTGACTCAAAACCTGCGGCATTATGCCACAGTGAAACCGAGTAAAACTGATCCAGAACGCTAATTCTGACTACGGATCCTCCGTAGCGAAATGACTATATTCCCGTGAATTTACTAATGAAATAGGCTGGATAAACTTACAGAGAGTTGTATTCAAATCTGGAATACGTCTCGCAGGAATGACACCGATCTGCTCCTCTGCTGACAGAGGGAATAGCAGATCGGGCCCGGCTTTTACTCACGCCACCGCCACTTTCATCCGCTCCAGCGCCTCCTCATAGGTTGGCATTGACGCCGCCGCCCCTGCCCTTTCCACACAAACAGAGGCATAGGCTGAAGCAAACTGCGCGGCATCGGCCAGTGTTACGCCAGCGGCCAGTTGGGAGGCCAGCGCGCCGTTGAAGGCGTCGCCGGCACCGGTGGTGTCTACCGGGACCGCCGGGAATGCGGCCACCAGCTCGGTTTCACCGGCGACAGACAGCAATGCGCCCTGCGTGCCGAGCGTGATGATCAGCGCACCAATGCCCTTTTCGTGCAGCACTCTGGCAGCCCGCCTGGCCGAAGGAACGTCATCAACCTGAATGCCGGTCAGCAAGGTACATTCGGTGGCATTGGGGGTAAGCAAATCTACCTGCGCCAGCAGGCTGTCAGAGACCGGCTGGAACGGCGCGGGGTTGAGAATAATGTAAGTGCCATTCTCTCTGGCGATGCCAATCAGTTTTTCAATGGCTGGCAGGTTGTTTTCCAGCTGGGTCAGCAGGATATCGGCCGCAGCAATCGCCGGGCGGCACTGTTCGACTTCATCATCAGTGACTGTCAGGTTAGCGCCGGGGTCAACGGCAATCATGTTTTCGGCATCGGCTCCGGCAACATAAATCAGCGCATTGCCGGTGGGGAATTCGGCGGTAGAGAACAGCGTCACCGCGTCAAAACCAGCGTTATCGAGGTGGCGGCGGGCGAACATGCCGAAGTCATCGCGCCCTACTTTGCCGATGTAATGCACCCGCGCACCGGCACGCAGCGCAGCGACGGCCTGATTGGCCCCTTTTCCACCCGCGCCCATCATGCTGTTGCGGGCAATCAGTGATTCGCCCGGCTGCGGGAAACGGCTCATTCCAGCAACAATATCCAGGTTGAACGATCCAAACACACATACCTTGCCTTTTTTCATGCCTCACTCCTGAATACCAGATGTCGCGCTGATGTTGATAAAGATTGCGCCGTCGAGCCTTGCTTCAAACGCCGCTGCGCCGCCAGACAGGCCCCGCGGCAGCCGGTTTCCTCAGAGACGCCGCTGATGGCGATGGTCAGTCCGCTGGCCGGATGTGGGCTGCGCAGATGCGAACGGATCAGGCGTTCCAGCCGGGCCAGCGGGAAGCCCGCCATCGCCAGCACGCCGCCACCCAGCAGCAGATATTGCGGGTCGAGAATATTCATCTCGCTGGCGACGGTGCGCGCCAGCCGCTCAATAAATTCCTGTAAATCAGGATGGTCAGCATGTTCAACGAACAGATCCGAGATTGCCGTCTCGGGTACATGTTGTTTTGCCCAGCCGCTGAGCCAGTTGCCGGAAGTCAGGGTTTCGACGCAGCCGGTTTTGCCACAAGGGCAGAGCAGCGGGTTGTCTTTGAGCGGAATGTGCCCGATCTCCCCTGCACCGCCGTGCGCGCCGTGGTAAAAGTCATTATTCAGCCACAGGCTGTTGCCAAAACCGGTGCCGAGATAGACCCCGACCGCCACGTCCGGCAGGACGTCGAGGCGGGTTAAATCCCACCACATCAGGTGGTTAACATCTTTATCCATGCACACCGGCAGGCCGAGGCGTGCCGAAAGTTGCTGCGTTACCGGCTGGTTGTCGAGCGCCGGAATAAACGGCAGCGACAGCACGGTGCTGCGGTCACGCGACAGAATCCCCGGCAGCCCGAGCATCACGCCCGTCACGCTTACGCGACTTGCCTGCAAATAAGCGGCAATCACCTGCTCCAGACCGCGCAGCGGATCCTCAAGCGTTGCCCAGCTGTGCGTCGGTACCTTCTGATAATCCTGGAAAATCTGCTGGTCGTTCATCAGCATCAGCCGCGTGTTGGTGCCGCCGATATCTACGCCGAGAAAATGCTCCATAGCCACTCCTGCCCTCAGGCTGCCTGACGCGCCTGACGCATCTGGTCGAGCATTTTGTCCCAGGCGCTGTCCAGATCCTTGTCCAGATTGAACAGGCCGGAACTGCCGACGATCAACACTTCCGCACCTGCGCCCATCAGATCCTGATAGGTATTCACGTTGCAGGATCCGTCGATTTCGATCAGGTAGCGGTAGTTTTTCTGCTGTTTGAGGTCACGCAACTGGGCGATTTTATCCAGCATTTCGGGAATGAACGGCTGCCCGGCATAGCCCGGATCAACGGTCATCACGGTGATTTTGTCCAGCAGATGAATGTAGTGCTGGATGAACTCCACCGGTGTCGCCGGGTTGAGCACCACGCCGACTTTTTTGCCGAGCGAGCGAATCAGATTGATCACCCGGAAGGCGTCGCGGTTGATGGTTTCAGCATGCGGGCAGATGTAATCGGCCCCGGCTTTGGCTATCGGCTCGATAAAGTCGGTCGGGTTTTCCACCATCATATGCACGTCCAGCACCAGCGGCGTGTGCGGGCGGATCTGCTCGATAAAGAACGGCGACAGGGTGATATTTTTGACGTAATGCCCGTCCATGATGTCGATGTGCAGCATGTCAGCGCGGCGGTTCAGTACCGCCAGCTGCTGTTTGATGTCAATCAGGCTCATGCACATCAGCGAGGGCGAAATTTTGTATTCCATGATGTTTTCCTAAGGTCAGAGGCAATAAAGAGTGTTTAAACAGTGCATTAAGGAAGGGCTGCCCGTGCTTTGGCGGCGCTTATCCGCCCTGCTCGCTTTTGCATAAAGCGCTGGCGGAAGAACTTCAGCGCCAGCACCACGATAAGTACCGCGCCCCACATCGCCAGACTGAAGTGCGGGCTGACGTTGAGCAGATTCAGGCCGGTTGAAATCACCTGTAAAACAATCAGCGACAGCACCACGCCCATGACGCGGCCAAAGCCGCCGAAAGGGTCCGTGCCACCTAAGATGATCGCTAACACGGTCAGCAACAGGTAGGAGTCGCCGTAGCCCATGCGCGCCGAGTTAAAGCGCGCCATCATCACCAGCCCGGCGATAACGCATAACATGCTGGAAAGTACATAAATGGCGATCAGTACGCGGTGAGTGTTCACGCCGCTGAAATGGGTGGCGTTGATGTTGCTGCCGCTCATGTAGATGTATTTGCCCAGCCGGGTGCGCTCTAAAAACACCGCGATCAATACCGCCGTGGCGAAGAAGATGATCAACGGCACCGGGATGCCCAGCAGGGTGTCCGAACCGATATAGCGCACGATATCCGGCATGCCGCTGATGGCCGCGCCGCGTGACAAATAGATGCCGACCCCGTTGACCATGGTCATGGTCGCCAGCGTCACCAGAATCGGATGCGCGCCGACGTAGGCCACCAGCGCACCGGTCAGCATACCGATGGCGATTGCCAGGATCATCGCGCCGACCAGCGCCACCGTCAGCCATACCGCCTGTAAGCCCAGGCTGGCCTCCGGCGGCAACCAGGTGAGAAACACCCAGGCCATCAGCAGGCTGGTCAGGTTAGAGGTGGCGATAATGCACAGATTCAGACCGCCGCTGAGGATCGGAATAAACATCGCCAGTGTCAGCAGGCCGAGCTCCGGCAGCTGAAACGCCACGCTCATGAAAGTGGAATCCGTAAAGAAGCGGCCCGGCATGGCGATACTGAAACCGACGATCACCAGGATCAGCAGCAGGCTCAGGCTCAGCGTGGTGCTGTCGACGTTAAAACGCGGCCCGTTACCGCCAGATTTCGCTGACGCCGGTTTCATCTTCAGACTCTTGGTTTTAGTTAACATGGCAATTCCTCAGGCGAAGCCGACATCGGTTTCTTTGCGTTTTTTGTAATGAGTGACGGTGATAGCCACCACGATCACCACGCCGATCACGATATTCATGAAGTAGTTGGAGACGCCGATCAGGTTCAGACCATTCTTCAAAATCCCAATCAGGAAGACGCCCATTAATGTGCCGACCACGCTGCCTTTGCCGCCGTTGAGGCTGGCACCACCAAGCACCGCTGCGGCCAGTACGTCCAGTTCACCGCCGACCAGCGCATTGGGCACCACTTCCCCGACGCGGTAGACCTGCACCAGTCCGCCGATGGCGGCCATGGCTCCGAGATAGCCATAAGCAAACAGGTGCAGCACGCCAACGCGAATACCGATACGCCGCGCAGATTCCTGATCCCCACCGACGGCAAACAGCTGGCGGCCCAGATGGGTCTTGTTGAGTAACAGCCAGGTCAGCCCGGCCACCGCCAGCATCACCACCAGCGGCAGACCAATCTGATAGTGCTGGGTACCGACGTTAAACGGCAGCACCTGCAACGGCGTCACCAGCCACTCCGGTAAGTCATACAGGCTGGTGCCGTTGGTCAGCCACATCAGCATGCCAAACAGCAGCGACTGCATACTGATGGTGACGATGATCGACACAATGCGCAGGCAGTAGATCAGAATGGCGTTGATCATGCCGAAGAGGGAGCCGATCGCGATCGCCAGTAAAATGGTGCCGGTCGGGCTGGAGAGACCGTAATGAATGGCCAGCGTGGCGATGGCGTACTGCACCACCGAGGCAACGGCGGCAAAGGAGATATCGATGCCGCCGGTCACCAGCACCACGAACAGGCCGAGGGCAAAAATGCCGCTGACTGCGTAGCTTTCTGACAAATCCAGCAGGTTTTGCAGGGTCAGGAACTGGTCACTGAGCAGCGCAAATGTGACGATCACCACCACCAGAACCCAGGCCAGATAGCCTTCGTTGCTGGCCGGACGTAACCGGTTGAGATTAAGCATTCACCGCCTCCGCAAGTTGTTGTTGGGTGATGTTGCCGGGCAGATATTCGCCCTTCACCGTGCCTTCGCTAAAGTGCAAAACGCGGTCGCAGTTGAAGTAAACTTCCGGCACTTCGTCGGAGATCAGCAGGATCGAGATCCCCTCTTCGGCCAACTGGTGGATCAGCTGATAAATACTGGCTTTGGCACCGACGTCTACGCCAACGGTCGGCGAGTCGAGGATCAGGATCTTCGGCTGAGTCAGCACCCATTTCGCCAGCACGATCTTTTGCTGATTGCCGCCGGAGAGCGTGGAAATGGCCTGATCAGGATTGGCAACTTTGACGCCCAGTTTTTCAATCCACTGCTGAATGATTTTGTTTTTGCGGTATTCATCGATCAGGTGAAAACGGCTGCGCAGCTGATCCATGATCGCCAGCACGGTGTTGTCGCCGACCGACTGCTGCTGGATAAGCCCGAGCGTCAGCCTGTCTTCCGACACATAACCGATACCGGATTTGATCGCATCTTCATGACCGCGAAAGCGCACCGGTTTGCTGTCGAGGTAGATTTTGCCGCTGTCCGGTTTAGTCATGCCGAACAGGCTCAGCGCCAGTTCGGTACGCCCGGAACCCAGCAGGCCGCACAGACCGAGCACTTCCCCGGCGTGCAGTTTGAAACTGACGTCGTGGTACTGCCCGGCGCGGCTGAGTTTGTCGGTCTCCAGCATGATGCGCTGGTCATTAAGATTGGCGGCTTTCAGGCGGTAATCGAGTTTGAGGCCGGTCATCAGCTCGGTCAGGCGTTCGCTGCTGACTTCCGCCGCCGGATAAGTGCCGACTTTTTTGCCGTCGCGGATCACCGTAACGCTGTCGGAAATCTCCAGCACTTCGTCCAGACGGTGGCTGACGAACACCACGCTGATGCCTTTGTTTTTCAGGTAGTGCACGGTGCGCAGCAGCTGGTTCACTTCGGTGCGGGTCAGCGACGCGGTCGGTTCATCCATGATCACTAAGCGCGCATCGGCCACCAGCGCACGGCAAATCGCCACCTGCTGACGCTGGGCGATGGGTAGCGACGCCACGTTGGCGTCGAGATCCAATTGATAATTCAGTTCGCTGAGAATACGTTTTGCGGTGTCGCGCAGGCGTGACGGGCGGTACCAGCCCATCAGCCCTTGCAGGTTGTGGTCAAAGGCGATGTTTTCCGCCACGCTCAGATTCGGAAACAGCGACAGATCCTGGTAGATGACCTGAACGCCAAACTGGCGTGCCTGATCCGGGCTGAGCTTGCTGAAGACCTGACCGCCCAGGGTGATCTGACAGCCATTGTCCGGCTGATAGACCCCCGAGATCACCTTGATCAACGTACTTTTCCCGCAGCCGTTGGTGCCCGCCAGGCAGTGCACTTCGCCGGGCATCAGCCGCAGGGAGATATCGTTGAGCGCCCGCTGGCCGCCAAAGGTCACCGACAGATTCTGAACATCAATCAGCGGCGCGTTGTCTGTCTGAATAATCTCGGAGGTCGCCATCATCAGAGCCCCATTTTGACCAGTTTCGGCAAGTTCGCCTTGTCGAGACTTTCGGTTTTATTGCCGAGGATGGTGTGCGTCGCGTCGTCCACTTTCACTTTGCCCATGCCTTCGATGTCCATGCCATCGGTGATCGGCGTGCCTTTTTCCATCATGTCGGCGATGCGTACGAAGATTTCACCGGCCACCATCGGGTTCCAGATAAAGCCGCCGTTAATCGCGCCGCTTTTCACCAGAGAGGCACCCTGTCCCGGGCTGAACGGACCGTAGACGCAAACGTCGCCATTTTTGCCACGGTTTTGTACCGCACGACCGGCGCCAATCGGGCCTTGTGAACCGATCGCCAGAATGCCTTTCAGGTTCGGATCTTTGGACATCAGGTCATTGGTGGTGCGGATGGTGTCGTCGAGGGACTCACCCACGCCAAACTTGTCGCCCACCTGATGCATATTCGGGTAGTGCGCTTTCTGGTAATTCACCGCCGCGTCCGCCCATTTTTGATGCAAAGGCACCGTCAGGCTGCCGACGTATACCGCGTAATCGCCCTTCTCTTTCATACACTCGGCCAGAGCAATCATGTGGTTGATGCCGTGCTGGGTGGCGTCGACCATTTCGAAGTCCCAGTTGGCGTATTTCTGGTCCGGCGATTCATGCACGATGACTTTAATACCGGCGTCACGGGCGCGTTTGAGCACCGGTTCCAGCACTTTAGCGTCGTTCGGCACCACGCCGATCACATCCACTTTTTGCGCAATCAGGTCTTCAATAGCGCGCACCTGCAGCGCCGGATCAGCGCTGGTCGGGCCGACCTGCCAGGCGTCGATGCCCCTTTTCGCCGCTTCACTTTTGATGCCCACTTCCATGGCGTTAAACCAGGCGTTTCCGCCCACTTTCACCACCACGCCCATGCGGATTTTGTCGGCAGCGTGAGCCGCTGAAACGGACAACAGCGCTGAAGCGAACAAACAGGCAAGTACGGACTTTTTCATGATGTTTCTCCACAGATGTTCTATTTTTCCACGGTCACTGCCTGAGACATTCAGGCCACGCCACGGCTGTTTTTGGTTTTCTTTTGTAGGGGGGAAGGGGCAACTTCAATCACGTTGACGTTGCTCCAGGCCAGCTCCTGCCGGAATTCCTCATCGTCCAGATGATCCGTGATCAGTGTGTCTATTTCCCGGTAGTGGCAAATCCGCGCAAAGGAGCGGCGGCCGAATTTGCTGGCATCGGCCAGCAAAATTTTGTGTTCTGAGGAGAGCAGCATCTGCTGTTTGAGCCGGGCGTGGTGCTCATTGCTCTCGCGAATTCCCCCTTCATGGCTGATGCCATGGCAGGAAAAAAACAGCTTGTTGATGACGAACTCTTTCAGCATCTGTTCAGCATAAATACCGATGAAATCTTCGTACTTGGCGGAGTATTCGCCGCCGAGACCGATGGTTCTGACGTTGGCTTTCACCGCCAGCGTCTGGATGATGTGCAGCGAGTTGGTCAGCACCACCAGCGGGATATCCGGCAGCTGTCGCGCCAAAAACCAGCTGCTGGAGCTGCTGTCGAGCAGCAGACAGTCGCCGGGGTTAATCAGCTGCAGCGCCCGTTTGGCGATGCGGGTTTTACTGTCCGGTGACTGGTTGCTGCGGTCACGGAAAGATTCCCCCTGCTCAATTTGCGACGGCACGTAGTGCTTCTCAGCCAGTTGATGTTCAACAAACACTGCACCACCGTGACTGCGTAATAACATTCCGCGCTTTTCCAGCAGCGCCAGGTCCCGCCGTGCCGTTTCCAGCGAGATGTGGCACAGCTCGGCCACTTCCTGCACCAGCACGCGTCCTCTCTGTGCGAGGACTTCGGTAATAAAGCGATGACGTTCTACAGGCAGCATGTTTTTCCCTCTTCCCGATGTTCAATAGGATACGCAGACCGCAGAAAGCGGAATGCGGGGTGCCTCAAAGGCGACCGCGCACTCTTGACGTTGCGCTGGTCATGTGATAGTTGTCACAAAAAGATGAGCAGAGATGAAATGTTAAAGTTTGGATCTGTGGCGGGAACAGCATTAAATCGTCATTTAACTTGCAAGCGGACAAGGGGATTTCGGCAAACGGTCACAAATCCTCGTCCTCAAAACTGACCGAAGATGACCGTTTGTGTGGGCGTGACCGTTTGGACACAAAAAAAGCGCCCGCAGGCGCTTCAAATGCAGTGAAAGCGTTTTTACTTGCCGCCTGCCAGTTCGATAAAACTGCCGGTGACATAAGAAGCAGAATCTGACAGCAGCCAGGCAATGGCCTGCGCCACCTCTTCCGGCTGGCCGCCACGTTGCATGGGCAAATGCGTTTTCAGGCGATCGACCCGCCCCGGCTCACCGCCGCTGGCGTGCATTTCGGTATAGATCAATCCGGGCCGCACGCAGTTAACGCGAATACCGTAGGCCGCCACTTCCAGCGACAGACCGGTGGTCAGCGTATCGACCGCGCCTTTTGAGGCGGCATAATCGATGTATTCGCCCGGCGCTCCAAGACGCGCGGCCGCCGACGAGACATTCACAATCGCCCCGCCGTTTCCGCCGTGCCGGTGCGACATGATTTTCACCGCTTCGCGGCAACAAAGGAAATAGCCTGTCACATTGGTAGACAGCACTTTGTTGATGCGGGCAGCGGTGAGGTTTTCGATGGTCGTTTGTTGAAACAGGATCCCGGCGTTGTTCACCAGCGCGGTGATCGGGCCGAGCTTATCGCTTAACCGCTGGAACATGGCAACAACCTGTTCCTCATCAGCGATATCAGCTTGCAGGGCGATAGCCCTTCCCCCCGCGTTTACGATTTCATCCACAACGGACTGCGCAGCCGCTTCATTACTGAGGTAATTGACGCCGACGGCGTAACCCTGCTGTGCCAGGAGGAGGGCCGTTGCACGGCCAATGCCACGGCTGGCGCCACTGACTAACGCTACGCTGTTCATAGGGAACTCCTTTTGGGAAAGTGAGCAAATTGTAGTTTAAATTCAACATCAACACCTTGGGCTGCCGTCCCACACCGGCAAACCTTGGGCTGCCGCCCAAACCCGCGTCAAGGCCCGCAATCGCTCGGGCCTTAACAATCCGAGCTTTTTTAACTGCGCGCTACCGCTGGGACGAAGGACATATTCTGTAAATATCGTGGGTGGCGCAAAATCTTGCCGCTTCGCGGTACCTTCACTCGGTCTTCGAGCCACAGGTCTCGAAGCCGCTCCGTTCAGCAAGGTTTTTGAGCGCGCCATGTTGGTTTTTTTAAGTCAAAACAATAAGTCAAAAGCGGCGAAGTTGTGAATTAAAAAGCCAGGGCCGCATTCAAAAATGACGCCGAGGGAGCGGTGAGAAACAACGAGCGGGTGTATGCGAGTTGGTCCGAACCCGAACTGAGGGAACCGCGCAGCGGCGGCATTTTGCGGCTGTAACAGTGGTGACTGAAACACGGCCATCCCGATTCAGCGATAGCGCGGAGTAAAAAAGGCGGGGGGAATGCAAAGGGGGAAAGCACTTCCCCCTTTGCTCGGTTTCGGCGCGGCGACTCATGTGATCACCGCAATTAAGAAACCGAAACATTCTCGTTCTTAAGCTAAATTAGAGTATTAAGGGGCGATCCCCTTACTCATAATCCGAGATCGGTACACACGAACAGAACAAGTTTCTGTCGCCATAGACGTCATCAAGACGCTTCACCGCCGGCCAGTATTTGTTATCACTGCCTGCCGGGAAGACCGCCAGTTCACGGGTGTACGGGTGTGACCACTCGCTGACCAGCTCGGCCTGTACGTGCGGGGCGTTAACCAGCGGGTTGTCTTCCAGCGGCCATTCGCCTTTAGCGACGCGATCGATTTCAGCGCGGATTGCCAGCAAGGCATCGATAAAGCGGTCGATTTCTACTTTGCTCTCAGACTCCGTCGGTTCAACCATCAGCGTTCCCGCAACCGGGAATGACATGGTTGGCGCGTGGAAACCAAAGTCGATAAGACGCTTGGCGATATCCATTTCGGTAATACCGGTCGCTTCTTTCAGCGGACGGATATCCAGAATACATTCGTGCGCTACACGACCATCGCGGCCAGTGTACAGCACCGGATAGGCCTCTTTCAGACGGGTCGCAATGTAGTTGGCATTCAGAATTGCCACCTGACTGGCTTGTTTTAAACCTTCAGCCCCCATCATGCGGATGTACATCCAGCTGATTGGCAGAATCGAGGCGCTGCCGAATGGCGCGGCGGATACCGCACCGTTCTGGGTCAGCACACCGTCAATTTGCACCACGCTGTGGCCCGGAACAAACGGCGCCAGATGCGCTTTCACGCCGATAGGGCCCATGCCCGGACCGCCACCGCCGTGTGGGATACAGAAGGTTTTATGCAGGTTGAGGTGCGAAACATCCGCGCCGATGTAACCCGGCGTGGTGATCCCTACCTGCGCATTCATGTTGGCGCCGTCGAGATAAACCTGGCCGCCATACTGATGCACTATTTGGCAAACTTCACGGATAGTCTCTTCGTAAACGCCGTGCGTTGACGGATAGGTCACCATGATGCAAGAGAGTTCATCACCCGCCTGCGCGGCTTTCTCACGCAAATCACTCAGATCGATGTTGCCCTGTTTGTCACAAGCCACCACCACCACGCTCATGCTCGCCATCTGGGCGGATGCCGGGTTAGTGCCGTGCGCAGAACTTGGGATCAGGCAGATATGACGGCTGCTTTCGTTACGGCTTTCGTGGTAACGGCGGATAGCCAGCAGGCCCGCGTATTCACCCTGTGCACCGGAGTTTGGCTGCATGCAAACGGCGTCATAACCGGTCAGTTGCACCAGCCATTGCGACAACTGCCCTATCATTTGCTGATAGCCGCCGGCCTGTTCAGTCGGGCAGAACGGGTGCAGATCAGCGAATTCCGGCCAGGTGATTGGCATCATCTCGGCGGCGGCGTTCAGTTTCATGGTGCAGGAACCCAGCGGAATCATTGCCTGATTCAGCGCCAGATCCTTTCTCTCCAGACGGTGCATGTAGCGCATCATCTCGGTTTCACTGTGATACTGGTTAAATACCGGGTGGGTCAGAATTGGAGTCACACGCAGCATCGCCGCAGGGATAGAATTGCTGTCAGTCGACGCGATTTTATCCAGTTTGTCGATGTCCAGGCCGTTGTTGTCACCCAGCAGGGCAGCGAACAGGATCTGTACGTCTTCGCGGGACGTGGCTTCGTCGAGCGTGATACCGACCGCACCGTGAATGTCCGTGCGCAGGTTCAGGCCAAAGCTCAGCGCACGTTCCAGCACGGCGGCTTTGTCTTTCACTTCAACGGTCAGCGTGTCGAACCAGGTGTTGTGACGCAGGGTCAGACCGCCCTGCTTCAGGCCAGCAGCCAGAATATCGGTCAGACGATGAATACGTGACGCAATGCGTTTCAGGCCTTCAGGGCCGTGGAATACCGCATACAGGCTGGCGATGTTGGCCAGTAAAACCTGCGAGGTACAGATGTTGGAGTTGGCTTTCTCGCGGCGGATATGTTGCTCGCGGGTTTGCATCGCCATACGTAGCGCAGTGTTACCGGCGGCGTCACGGGAAACCCCGATAATACGGCCCGGCATAGAGCGTTTAAAGTCATCAATACAGGCGAAAAAGGCCGCGTGCGGTCCACCGTAGCCCATCGGCACGCCGAAGCGTTGCGCGGAACCAAACACCACGTCTGCGCCCTGTGTACCCGGTGCGGCCAGCAGCACCAACGCCATAATGTCGGCGGCAACGCTGGTGATGATTTTGCGAGATTTCAGCTCAGCCAGCAGTGCACGGTAATCGTGAACTTCACCGGTAGTGCCGACCTGTTGCAGCAGTACGCCGAATACACCTTCCAGCTCGAGAACCTTCTCGGCTTTATCGACAATGATGTCGAAGCCAAAAGTTTCAGCGCGAGTGCGTACCACGTCCAGCGTTTGCGGATGCACGTCGTCAGCCACGAAGAAGCGGTTGGCACTCTTCAGTTTGCTGGCACGTTTTGCCAGTGCCATGGCTTCAGCTGCGGCGGTAGCTTCATCGAGCAAAGAGGCAGAGGCCAGATCCAAACCGGTCAGGTCGAGAGTCAGTTGCTGGAAGTTCAACAGCGCTTCAAGACGGCCTTGTGACACTTCCGGCTGATACGGCGTATACGCGGTGTACCAGCCCGGATTTTCCAGCATATTACGCTGGATAACCGGTGGCATCAGCACCGCGGTGTAGCCCATTCCGATATAGGATTTGTAGCGTTGGTTCTGGCTGGCAATGGCTTTCAGCTCGGCCAGCGCCTGGTGTTCGGTTACCGCATCGCCGACAGCCGGTGGCCCCGGCAGCTGGATATCGACCGGCACAATTTGCTGGATCAGGGCATTTAACGAGTCGGCACCGACTGTCTCCAGCATTTGTTGTTGCTGCTGAGAAGACGGACCAATGTGACGGCCGATAAACGCTTCGCTGTGTTCGAGTTGGCTGAGAGTCTGAGTCATTTGCTACGCATTCCTGAAATCTGCTGGAGGTGTCTTGGGATACCGACAAAAGCTACGGGTCTTGGATATCGCCCCGCCAATGGCTGGCGGGACGGGTAAAACATTAGTCTTCGATGGCAGCCTGATAAGCGCCTGCATCAAGCAGTTTGGCAATTTCAGCTTCGTCGGAGGCTTTAATTTGGAACAGGAAACCATCACCGTAAGGTGCGCTGTTTACCAGCTCAGGGGAACCTTCCAGCTCACTGTTGATTGCAATGATTTCACCGCTAATTGGCGAATAAATATCAGAAGCCGCTTTGACGGATTCAGCCACGGCGCAGTCTTCACCGGCAGCCACTTCGCGGCCGACTTCTGGCAGATCAACAAACACCATGTCGCCCAGTAATTCCTGTGCATGTTCGGTGATGCCTACGGTGTACACGCCGTTGCCTTCTGAACGCACCCATTCGTGTGATGCGGCGTATTTCAATTCTGCTGGAACGTTGCTCATGGAAAATTTCCTCAAAAAGTTTTAATCGATTTTTTATAGCGACCCCTCCCCCAAACGGAGATCTGTCGCCGAATTCTTAAGAAACCAATGATTTACCGTTACGCACAAAGCCGGGCTTGGTGACTTTCACCGGCATTTCACGGTTACGGATCTGCACCACAGCATGTTCGCCGATACCGGCAGGAACGCGAGCCAGTGCAATGCTATAACCCAGCGTTGGCGAGAATGACCCGCTGGTAATAATGCCTTCCTGCGCGTTACCCGCTGCATCGGTGAAACGCACCGGCAGCTCATTACGTAATACGCCTTTTTCGGTCATGATCAAGCCGACCAACTGTTCTGTGCCCTGTTCACGCTGTCTTTCCAGCGCAGCACGGCCAATAAAATCACGGTCTTCCGGTGCCCAGGCGATGGTCCAGCCCATATTGGCCGCCAGCGGGGAAACGCCTTCGTCCATCTCCTGACCGTACAAATTCATACCGGCTTCCAGACGCAGCGTGTCGCGTGCGCCCAAACCGGCAGGTTTCACGCCCGCCGCCAGCAGTTTTTGCCAGAAGTCAGCAGCCTGTTCCTGTGGCAATGCAATTTCGTAACCCGTCTCACCGGTATAACCGGTGGTGGCGATAAACAAGTCACCGGCCTGCACGCCGAAGAACGGCTTCATACCCGCAACGGCAGCTTTTTGCGCGTCGGTAAACAGGGTTTCAGCTTTTTCTTTGGCCTGCGGTCCCTGAACGGCGATCAGTGCCAGATCATCACGGACAGTCAATTCGACGTTGTAGGCTTTTGCATGTTGCGAAATCCATGCCAGATCGTTCTCGCGAGTGGCGGAGTTCACGACCAGGCGGAAATAGTCTTCAGTGAGGAAGTAGATGATCAGGTCATCAATGACGCCACCGGAGGCATTGAGCATGCCGGTGTAAAGCGCCTTACCGGGAACAGTCAGTTTGGCGACGTCGTTGGCCACCAGGTAACGCAGAAACTCACGGGTGCGGGCACCGTTTAAATCAACAATGGTCATGTGCGAGACGTCAAACATACCGGCATCCTGGCGCACAGCATGATGTTCATCCAGCTGTGAACCGTAGTGCAACGGCATCATCCAGCCGTGGAAATCGACCATACGCGCACCGCACGCAACGTGTTGTTCATAAAGCTGAGTCTGCTGAACCATCTTACTTATCCCTCATTAGCCAAACGGCACACCGCGTGAAAGACCCTTATTACCTGAGGTTTCTACGCGTTGGCGCAAACGATACCCTGGCCTGAACTTATCACTGAACACGTCAGCTAACCATAAGATAAAATATGTAGAGTGAGTGAAAGTCAGGAATGTCTCAGGAGGATTGTGCAGAATTTTTGACTGTGAAAATGGGGTTTATGGCGCAAAATCTACAAATGAACCACAAAAATATCGATGTTATATAACGCAGAGGCCAGATTTCTCACCATTTGCAGAATGAGAGTTCCGGCCTCGCATTAAAAAATGTAATGCAAAAATAGGACTGAAATTAGATTATTTCAATCGAAGCACATCTTCTTGCAACCATTCTGGCAAATCATTCAGGCCCATGGCCTGACGGACCAGTTTTGGCTTCACGCCCGGCAGGGCATCGGCCAGCGTCAGGCCGATATCGCGCAATAATTTTTTCGCCGGGTTATCCCCATTGAACAATTCCCGGAAGCCCTGCATCCCCGCCAGCATCAGCGCAGCGCTGTGCTTACGGCGGCGCTCGTAGCGACGTAAATACATGTGCTGACCGAAATCTTTGCCTTCTCGTTGCAGACGTTTAATTTCCGATGCCAGTTCGGCGGCATCCATAAAGCCCAAATTCACGCCCTGCCCGGCCAGCGGATGCACGGTGTGCGCTGCATCGCCCACTAACGCCAGCCGTTGCGCCGCAAAGCTGCGCGCATAGCGCCCGGTCAGCGGGAAGGTCTGACGCTCACTTTCCACCTGACACACGCCAAGGCGCAGGTCAAAAGTGCTGGCGAGGATTTTATTGAATTCTTCTTCCGGCAAAGCTGCCAGACGCTGCGCTTCATCCGGCGAGACCGACCATACGATGGAACAGAGATGGCTGTCAGCCAGCGGCAGAAACGCCAGAATGCCGTCACCGTGGAAGACCTGACGCGCCACCGACTGATGCGGTTCGGCAGTGCGGATCGTCGCAACCAGCGCGTGATGGCGGTAGTCCCAGAAGGTCAGCGGAATATCGGCATGCTGGCGCAACCACGACTGCGCACCGTCGGCGCCGACGACCAGGCGCGCGCTGAGCTGGCGGTCATCATTGAGGGTAATAAAGGCGTCGTTTTCGCCCCAGGCGACATTTTTCAGGGTTGCTGGCGCCAGCAGGGTAATGTCAGATGATTGATCCGCTTTCTGCCACAGTGCGCGGTGTATAACCTGATTTTCAATGATATGGCCGAGATGGCTGAAGCCATATTCCTCACCACGAAACGCGATTTTACCGAAACTGTCCCGATCCCAGACTTCCATGCCCTGATAGGCATTCGCCCGCTGCGCAATGATGTTTTCCCATGCGCCGACGTGTTTGAGCAGGCGTTCGCTGGCGGCGTTGATCGCCGATACGCGCAGGCCCGGCTTTTCCGGTAACGGCGAGTCGAGATCCGGCTGCTGGCTTTCCAGCACCGCGATACGCAACCCGCTGCCCTGTAATCCGCAGGCAAGCGCTAAGCCCACCATGCCGCCGCCGGCGATAACCACATCAAAAGATTGCATAATTTTTCCTGTAGGAAATAAAACCTATTCCAGCGGGCGTTATTGTTGCAGACAGTTTGGGCACGGACAGCGCGGAGGAACCGGAGCGTACACGTAGTACGTGAGGATCCCGAGCACTGCCCTGGCCCAAAGTGGCAAATAAAATAGCCTGGTGGGATAGGTTCAACGGGTGACCCAGCCTAGCGTGCGCCGGGTGAAGGCATCGCGCAGTGGCGTAATACCTTCCATCGCCAACAGGCCGAGATTGCGCCCGAGCATCAACGGAGCATAGCGGTTGGCGAAAAAGTGAATAAGCCCGTCGGTGATACCTACCGTCGCCTGCTGATCTGGCTGACGGCGCTGCTGATAGCCGCTGAGCACGCGGTAACTGCCGACGTCTTGTCCTGCGAAATGAGCATCAGCCAGCGTTTCGGCCAGCGTCATGACGTCGCGCAAACCGAGATTAAAGCCCTGCCCGGCAATCGGATGCAGGGTTTGCGCCGCGTTGCCGACCAGCGCCAGACGGTGACTGATGTGATTGTTGGCGGTTTTTAACTGCAGTGGGTAACTGAACCGCGTGCCCGCCTGCTGCATTTTGCCCAACCGCCAGCCGAAGGCTTTTTGCAGTTCGGCGAGGAATTTTTCTTCGCTCCAGCCATCAACCTCTGCTTTAGCTTCACGCGGATGACACCAGACCAGCGAGCTGCGCCCTTTGGACATCGGCAACAGCGCCAGCGGGCCATGGGCGGTAAAGCGTTCAAAGGCGCGACCACGGTGCGGTTCACTGGTAGCAATATTGGCGATCACCGCCACCTGTGCATAATCTTCCTGCTGCCAGGTGATGTTGCAGGCTTTTGCCAATTGAGAATGGGTACCATCAGCGGCGACCAGCACCTGCGCAGTCAGTTGCTGGCCGTTGTCGAGGGTGACCGTGGCAGTATCTTGCGAGCGGCTGACGTCCACCACTTTGGCCGGACAGTGCAGTGTAACGCCCGGAGCCTGCGCGAGTTGCTTAAACAGGCGCTGACCGGCGTCGTGCAGTTCAACGACCTGCCCCAGCGCCTCAACGCCATAATGCGCGGCATTGAGATTGACGAAAGCCGCGTGGCCGCGATCGCTGACGTGAATGTCGCTGATCGGCGTAGCGATATCCGTCAGCGCCGACCATAACCCGATGCGCGCCAGTTGCTGGCAGGTGCCCTGCGCCAGCGCAATGGAGCGCGCGTCAAAGCCGGGATGGGTATTGCCCGCCGGTACTGACGCTTCAATCAGATGTACCGGCAGACGGCCTTTGGTCAGCGCAGAAACCGCCAGCGCCAGCGTGGCACCGGTCATTCCGCCGCCAACAATAATGATGCTCATATTATTTCCGTGCCGCCGCCATCAGCGCTTCAATGTCATCGGCTTCTTTAACCACATCGCCGGTGAAAATCTCAATGCCCGAGGCAGTGATCAGAATGTCGTCCTCAATGCGGATACCGATGCCACGGTAAGCTTCAGGCACATCTGCATCTGGCGCGATATACAGGCCCGGTTCGACGGTCAGCACCATGCCAGGCTCGAGCGTACGGGTGCGGTCTGCACTGCCGTAGTGGCCCACGTCATGCACGTCCATCCCCAGCCAGTGAGACAGGCCATGCATAAAGAACGGGCGGTGGGCTTTTTCGCTGTACAAGGTATCGACATCACCGCTGAGGATCCCCGGTTTCACCAGCCCTGCAATCATCACGCGTGCTGCGGCTTCGGTTGCAGCCTGAATGCTGCTGCCAGGGCCGAGGATTTCCAGCGCTTTGTACTCTGCTGCCAGCACAATGTCGTAGATTTCGCGCTGTTCTTTGCTGAATTTCCCGCTGACCGGGAAGGTGCGGGTGATGTCACCCGCATAGCCTTTAAATTCGCAACCTGCATCGATCAGCACTAAATCACCGTCGCGCAGCTCGGATTCATTTTCGGTGTAATGCAAAATACAACCGTTTTCGCCGCTGCCGACGATAGTGTTATAGGAAGGATAACGTGCGCCATGACGATTAAATTCGTGATGAATTTCGCCTTCAAGATGGTATTCAAACAGGCCAGCGCGGCATTTTTCCATCGCGCGGGTATGGGCTTTGGCGGTGATTTCACCGGCCCGGCGCATGACAGCAATTTCCTCTGGTGATTTAAACAGGCGCATTTCATGGACGATAGGCCGCCAGTCAATGAGCGTGTCTGGCGCGGCCAGATTCAAACGGGATCCGTTGCGCAGTCGTTCCATCGCCCGGTTTACAATTTCGTCAGCGTAGGCGTAATAGCCCTGTGCGTGGTACACCACGTCGAGGCCGTTCAGCAGAAGGTGTAAATGATCGTTAATGTCGTCAAACGCCAGTGCTTTATCGACGCCCAGTTTTGCCGGCGCAGCCTCCTGACCGAGACGACGACCAAACCAGATTTCAGCCGTCAAATCGCGCACGCGATTAAACAGAACGCTGTGGTTATGATTTTCATCACTTTTCACCAGGATCAACACAGCTTCCGGTTCATTAAAACCGGTCAGATACCAGAAGTCGCTGCTTTGACGGAAAGGATATTCACTGTCGGCATTACGTGTTGCTTCGGGCGCGGCGAAAATAATGGCGGCGCTGCCCGGTGCCATCTTGGCTAACAGCGCCTGACGACGATTCTGGTATTCGTGCAAAGTCATCTCACCTTCTCCTGAAACCGTTTTAGTTCATTATTATGAAGCCATATATGAAAAACTTAATGCAATGTGCGTGGATTTTCCGGGGCAAGTGGATGGCTGTGGCTGAATTCACCAAAGCATAAAATCGCGGCGACGCGGACGTATTCGACCACTTCTTCAAGCGACGCGGCCAGTTGCTCCTGATCTTCCTCTTCTTCATAGCCAAGCTGAGCAATGCTGCGCAGGTCGTCAATCGCCTCGCCGACTTCGCCTTTCACTTTGGCGAGTTTCGGTTGCATCATGCCCAGGCCGAGCAAGAAATGGTTGACCCATCCGGCCAGCGCATCCGCACGTTCAAAGACGGGTTTTTCGTCATCAGGCATCAGCATTTTGAATTCAAAGCTGTCATCTTCCAGGGTATCGGCGGTGACTTTGCGCAATTGTTGCAACAAATCAGCCAAGGTATGCGGGTACGCCATGCCTTCGTTGGTCAGGTCATGAACCAGGGTCAGCCAACTGCCATCACGGTTGCCGCCACACAGCAGGCCACTGATAAGTCCGTGCATTTCTGCCGCCGTCAGGGCGACCGATTGTTGTTTCAGCGAGTGATCCAACGAATCATAAGTAGGATAAGTATTCTCAATAGACATGCGTATTCGCCATCGTTGGCCGGTTAAGTTCGTGTTATGCTACCACCAAGGTCAGTCGTAGTACCAGATTTGCAGACCAGCGAACGGCAGTTGTTCGGCCTCCGTTTGGCCAACAAATACACTGGACAAACATCCAGCAGTCAGTTCGTCGTGGGGTTGAAAACTGGTATTGAGATAGTTATAGTGAAGTCGCTTTCAACATCCTGTGTCGAGACACAGTGCTCAGGTTGAGGCGGCGTTCAAAGAAGGCAGGAAGGTGGCATGTCTGCACAACCGGTAGATATTCAAATTTTTGGCCGCTCGTTACGAGTGAATTGTCCGCCAGAACAACAAGAAGCATTGAACATGGCTGCTGAAGATCTTAATCAGCGGTTGCAAGATCTGAAAGTTCGCACTAGAGTCACCAATACAGAGCAATTAGTTTTTATCGCGGCATTGAATGTATGTCACGAACTTGCTCAGGAACGGTTGAAAACCCGTGACTATGCCTCCAATATGGAACAACGTATTCGGATGCTGCAACAAACCATCGAGCAGGCATTGCTCGAGCAAGGTAAGATCTCTGAACGCGAAGGGGCACCTTTCGAATAACTTAAGCGGTTGACTTGCTTGTCACAGGCAGTCAGCAACGAGTAAAAAATTTCTCTGAGATGTTCGCCAGCGGGCCCGTCCCCTGAGCCGATAATTAGTACCAACAGAATGTGATGATCCGTAATCGGTGCGCATGCTCGGTCCGTCCGAGAAGCCTAAAGACTGCGACAGCGCGTTCACCTTGAACCATGGGTTCAAGGGTTACAGCCTGCGACGGCATCTCGGAGATTCCCCTTTCTTTCCCGGTACAATCCCTTTTGGTTCTGTATCTATGCCACACACTCCTCAGCACGCTTTAATCAGACAAACTCTTCGAACTGAAATCCGCCAACGCAGAAAAAATCTTAGCTCTGAACAACAACAACGTTTTGCCCAACAGGCCGCAGAACGTATCGCTGCACACCCGCGTATTCAGGCCGCCTCAACGATTTCAGTGTTCCTCTCTTTTGATGGTGAACTCGATACCACGCCACTGATCACGCATCTGTGGCAGGACGGCAAACAGCTTTGCTTACCAGTACTGCACCCCTTCAGCCCCGGAAACCTGTTATTTCTGCGCTATACGCCAGAGACCAAACTCGTCCGCAACCGGCTGAAAATCCTCGAACCACAGTTAGACGTCACGCAGGTTATCCCGCTTTCACAGTTAGATATTATCCTGACGCCGCTGGTAGCCTTTGATCAGCACGGACAACGCCTGGGCATGGGCGGCGGCTTCTATGACCGCACGCTGGAACACTGGCAGCACGGTGGCCCCTATCCGATAGGATTGGCGCATGATTGCCAGCAGGTCAGCGACTTGCCAGTGGAAGGGTGGGACGTGCCGCTGCCGGAGGTGATCACCCCCGGCAACGTGTGGAAAGGGTAGAACGCTATTTTTGGATCCTCACATCCGAATATTTATACGTGCTTGCCCCTTCTTTTTCGGAGACTGATTTCACCGTCAGGGAAATGCCCAGGTCTTCAAACCACCTATAATCAATCGTCATTGTGGTCGCTGGAACACTGAGCACCGTTTTACAACTTACCGGTAAATAGCCCCCGGGAACCCAGCATTAATTCCAGATGCTGCGATCCATTCTTGTCCGGTCTCACATTGCACGCGGTCCTGAGTTTTCTTGTTTGAACCCATATCTTCGCGCGTCAGGTTGAAGAAGAAGGATTGCCCAGAAGTTAGCGGCATGTGTAAGTTGGTTTTCAGCGAAGAGGTCAGAGAGGGACAGGTGCTAATAGTAATAAATGATTTATACGTTCCGTTACACGCCGACACCAATCACTCACGGACAACAGAGTTCGTCACGCCTATTATTCTCTCAACGGCCCCGCAGTGGGGTACACATATAAACCAAGATTTTTGAGGAATTAAACATGAAAAAAGTATTAGCTCTGGTTGTCGCCGCTGCAATGGGTCTGTCTTCTGTCGCTTTCGCTGCTGAAACTACTGCAGCCCCAGCACCTGCTGCTTCAACGACTGCTGCTCCGGCTGCAAAAGCACCGGCTAAGCACGTAGTGAAAAAAACAAACAAGAAACCAGCTCAGAAAGCGCAGGCTGCCAAGAAACACAAAAAACACGCTAAGAAAGCAGCCGCTCCAGCTGCACAGAAAGCACAGGCCGCTAAAAAACATGTGAAACATGCTAAAAAAGCTGCACCAGCTGCGAAAGCAACTCCAGCAGCATAAGTAAGACGTCTTAGTGAGGGTCTCTCCTCACCGATATCAAGACTGATTATTCAACACCCGGCTTGCCGGGTGTTTTTTTCTCCAGTTTTTATCATGAGGTATTGATGGATGATGCTGCGCCGATACCTGTTCGAACTCACCATGAGCGCCTTGCTCCTCTGCGGCGTTATCACCATGTCCTTACTTCTGAATATTTGAAGCGTTGCCTGACGCTCACCTTCTGCCAGAAACTTTCTTACCCCCTAGAAACGCAAAACCCCTACTTGTTGGGTAACCAACTTTCGGGGTTCGTGTCATGGCGCCCGCAGGCGCCTTCATTATTTGTGCAGACTAATTAGTAAAGAAGCCGTGCTCGTATAGTCCCTGGTATCGCCTTCATCAATTGCAACGCGGTAGTCAGCGTGTCAACGTCGGTGTCGGCATCGATCACCACATAACCGACTTGCGGGCTGGTCTGCAAATACTGTGCAGAGATGTTGATGCCCTTCTCGGCGAAAATCTGGTTGATGCTGGTCAGCACACCAGGACGGTTTTCGTGGATATGTAGCAGACGGCTGGCGTTGGCGCCATGCGCTGGCAGCGACGCTTCCGGGAAGTTAACCGCTGACAGGGTTGAACCGTTGTCAGAGTATTTCGTCAGTTTACCTGCCACTTCCAGACCGATGCCTTCCTGAGCCTCCATGGTGGAACCCCCAATGTGTGGCGTCAGGATCACGTTATCAAACTCACACAGTGGCGACAGGAACGGATCGCTGTTGGTCGCAGGTTCTTCCGGGAACACGTCAATAGCCGCGCCCGAGAGATGTTTGCTGCGCAGTGCGTCACACAGAGCAGGAATATCAATGACCGTGCCGCGTGAGGCGTTGATCAGCAACGCGCCCGGTTTCATCTGCGCCAACTGGTCAGCGCCGATCATGTCTTTCGTGTTGGCCGTTTCCGGCACGTGCAGCGTTATTACGTCGCTGGTTTGCAGCAGTTCGTTCAGGCTGGAAATCGGCTGCGCGTTACCGAGTGGCAACTTACTTTCAATGTCGTAGTAGAACACCTGCATGCCCAGGCCTTCAGCCAGAATACCGAGCTGCGTGCCGATGTGACCATAACCGATGATGCCAAGGCGCTTACCGCGCGCTTCGAATGAGCCGACAGCCAGCTTATGCCATATGCCACGGTGTGCTTTGGCGTTAGCAGCAGGAATGCCACGCATCATCAGCAACATCTCACCCAGCACCATTTCTGCGACAGAACGGGTATTCGAGAACGGCGCGTTGAATACCGGGATCCCGCGACGGGTGGCAGCATTGAGATCAACCTGATTGGTGCCAATACAGAAGCAGCCCACGGCAATCAGCTTTTCAGCCACGGCAAACACATCTTCGGTCAATTGGGTACGCGATCGGAGTCCAACAAAGTGCGCATCACGAATCGATTCTTTCAGCGATTCCGTATCTAAAGCACCTTTGTGAAATTCAATATTGGTGTAACCCGCTGCGCGGAGTGAATCAACCGCACTTTGGTGGACGCCTTCCACTAACAAAAATTTAATCTTGTCTTTCTCAAGTGATACTTTTGCCATTTCCCGACCCTATTTTTCTGACTGACGATGTTTGCGACCGACGATTTCTTACGGCTGACGTGGCTACTTTGAAGCAGCAACACAGCCAACATAACAAAAAATTCGTTATCATCAATACAAACGATTGCCTGCCGTCCAGCAGAAGGCTCAGCCAGCGCAGGGCTTTTTAGAATTTAATGCTGGGTAAGAAAAACAGGGCCGGATGATACCGAGGTATGCAGGAGAAATGTGACATAAGTCACCAAATTCAGGCTTGTGAAGAAAAGATGATTCAGCCGGAAAATTATCATCTTCATAACATTGTGTTATGACCGCATACAGACTGGCTGCGTCAGGCACAACGCAACCAGATCTTCTGCTTATTACCCGCCAGGCTAAAAACCGCCTGTGTGGGGATTATTTCAGAGTAACGGTTTTCACACCCTCGGCAGTGCCCACCAGCGCGACATCTGCGCCACGGTTTGCAAACAGACCAACAGTCACCACGCCAGCGATACCGTTGATCTTATTTTCCAGCGCGATGGCGTCAAGAATCGACAGATTATGCACATCCAGAATGATGTTACCGTTGTCGGTCAGCACGTTCTGGCGGTATTCGGGCAGGCCACCAAGCTTAACCAGTTCACGCGCCACGTAGGATCGCGCCATCGGGATCACTTCCACCGGCAGCGGGAATTTACCTAAAACATCTACCTGCTTGGAAGCATCGACGATACAGATGAATTTTTTACTGATGGCCGCAATGATTTTCTCTCGGGTCAGCGCCGCGCCGCCGCCTTTGATCATCTGCATCTGCCCGTTAATTTCGTCTGCGCCATCAACATAGACGTCAAGCTGGTCCACTTCATTACTGTCAAACACATGGATGCCGAGGCTTTTCAGTTTGGCGGTAGAGGCATCAGAACTTGAGACCGCGCCTTCAATCTGATGCTTGATAGAACCCAGCGCATCAATGAAATGAGCCGCCGTGGAGCCGGTACCAACGCCAACAATGGTACCGGGGGTAACGTAATCTAAAGCGGCCCAACCAACAGCTTTCTTTAATTCTTCCTGAGTCATCATGGCTTCTCTGCTCTGTAACAGGGGGGAAATCGGGGGGTAACGATGCCAGTGATTATAATGCAACTCCTTTGATATTGGGCTATCTGGATCCGCGTCAGATCACACTTATCGCCTCTGTCACCCAACAACAGGAAAGATTTTGTCCGCCACTAAAGCAGTCAATCTATGGCATAGTATTTGGATGAATTAAATCCAGGGGACAGAACTCCGATGAAACGCCCAGACTATAGAACGCTGCAAGCGCTGGACGCTGTGATCCGCGAGCGCGGTTTTGAGCGCGCAGCGCAGAAGCTTTGCATCACTCAATCGGCGGTATCTCAACGTATTAAACAGCTCGAAAATTTATTCGGCCAGCCTTTGCTGGTTCGCACGGTGCCGCCCCGCCCGACAGAGCAGGGACAGAAATTGCTGGCGCTGTTGCATCAGGTAGAACTTCTCGAAGAAGAGTGGCTGGGCAATGACAGCGGCACTGACAGCAATGACACGCCGCTGCTGCTGTCGCTGGCGGTTAACGCCGACAGTCTGGCAACCTGGCTGCTGCCCGCGCTGAAATCCGTACTGGTCGACTCCCCTATCCGGCTTAATTTGCAGGTGGAAGACGAAACCCGCACCCAGGAACGCCTGCGTCGTGGCGAAGTGGTTGGTGCAGTGAGTATCCAGCCGCAACCGCTGCCGAGCTGTCTGGTGGATCAACTGGGCGCACTGGACTATCTGTTCGTCGGGTCGAAGCCCTTTGCCGATCGTTATTTCCCGAATGGTGTCACCCGTTCGGCACTGCTTAAAGCACCCGCCGTTGCCTTTGACCATCTCGATGATATGCATCAGGCATTTTTACAGCAGAACTTTGACCTGTCGCCGGGCAGCGTGCCGTGCCATATCGTTAACTCGTCAGAAGCCTTTGTGCAACTGGCCCGTCAGGGCACCACCTGCTGTATGATCCCGCATCTGCAAATCGAGAAAGAGCTGGAAAACGGCGAACTGATCGATCTCACGCCAGGCCTGTTCCAGCGCCGGATGCTGTTCTGGCACCGCTTCGCGCCGGAAAGCCGCATGATGCGCAAAGTGACCGATGCGCTGCTGGCGCATGGCCGTCAGGTACTGCGCCAAGACTGACCCACAGCAGAAAACAAAAAAACCGCCGAAGCGGGTTTTTTTATTCTTTACGCAAGGGTATACCCAAAATCATTCGAGTGGCAGGAAGGCCGGCCAGCGAACGAATCCCGATGAGCTTACATAAGTCAGTGATTCGGGCGACTGAGCGCAACCAACGCATCTGCGACTTGAAGTATGAAGGGTATTAGCGCTGGATTTCAAACACCACATCAACCTGGTCATCGAAGTGAATGCTCTGCTGTTCGTAGGTCTGAGCGGCATCACTCTGGCCTGCGGCTTCCGCCGTTTTATACATGCGCGCGACCGGCATTGGCTGGTAGTTCGCCACGTGGTAACGGATGCTGTAAACCGGACCCAGCTTGGCGTGGAAGCCTTCAGCCAGTGATTTCGCCTGTTGTGTGGCGTTGTCTATGGCTTTCTGACGGGCCTGATCGCGGAAGCTCTCCGGGTTAGCCACACCCAGTTCCACGGCGCGGATCTCATTCAGACCTGAGCTTAATGCACCATCCAGCAGGTCATTGAGTTTGTCGAGCTGGCGCAGGGTCACCTGAACCTGACGCACGGCACGGTAGCCTTTCAGCTCACTGCTGCCGTCTTTCAGGTAGTTATATTCTGGCTGGGTACGCAGATTAGCGGCGTTGATATCTTTCTTCTCAATGCCATTTTTTTGCAGGAAGGCAAAATATTCGGCCACGCGCTGGTCAGCCTGTTTTTTGGCGGACGCGGCATCCTTGGCGGAAACGCTGACTTCGATCGCCAGCGTCGCAATGTCTGGCGTTGCGTCAACACTGGCGGTCCCGGAAGTAACCACATGCGGACCCGCAGGTACTTCAGCAGCCTGAAGTGCCGCAGGTAACGTCCCTAATCCCAACATGGCGGCCATAGCCAATGCTTTCAATTTCACAGTGCCTCCTTTAATCATTTCAGATATGGCATTACGTTTATTAACTGCAAAACCGTAGCATATTCGATGGCATCAGAAACTAAGATTAGTGACAAAATCTTAAAAAAGGCCGGTTTGCCGTGCAAGTTGCACGGCGATACCCCACATGATCGCCCCTACGACAAAATTGATGATGCGCTGCACTTTGCCGGTGTTAAGCCACGGCGAGAGGATCGCCGCGAGGATCGCCAGACCGAAGAACCACAGCGCAGACGCCGACACCGCGCCAAGCGCAAACCATGAGCGCTCATCGCTGCTGAGGCTACCGCCCAGGCTGCCGAGTACCACGAAGGTATCAAGGTAAACATGCGGATTCAGCCAGGTGACGGCGAGCATGCTGACTATAATTTTCCAGCGACTTTGCTTCGCCACTTCAGCCTGCGCCAACTCGGGATTCTTACTGAAGGCAGTGCGGAAGGCACCCCAGCCGTACCACAGTAGGAAAGCCACGCCACCCCAGCTGACGATGGCCAGTAAAGTCGGTGACTGGCTCAGCAAGGCGCTGCCGCCAAAAATACCGGCACAAATCAGCGCAGCGTCACTGACGGCGCAAAGAGTGGCAATCATCAGGTGATACTGTTTGCGGATCCCCTGATTCATGACGAAAGCGTTTTGGGGGCCAATGGGTAAAATCATCGCGGCGCTCATCGCCAGTCCTTGCAGAAATATTGCCAGCACATCGTTTCCTTAACAGGTTCAAAAGGTTAATGACGCGCAGTGTATGTGAGCTTTTGCATTAGCGGAAATTGATAATTCTAATCCTCCATTAGACTTTCTAATTATCGCGTCCGCCTTTGCAGGCCATGAAAAAGGCGCCCGCAGGCGCCTGTGATTTTCTCAAGGGTAACGCTGTTATTCCGTCACGCCTTTCTGTTCGATAGAACGTTGCTCTTCCTGCTGGCTGGTCGCGGCATCGGCAACGCGATACAAATGCACGTCCATCTGCGGATAAGCAATGTTGATATTGTTTTTATCCAGTGCGCGTTTGAAGGCTTCGAGCAGGTCCCAGTTCACATCCTGCGCATCACCGTTGGTAGTCCAGACACGCACCACAAAGTTCAGCGTTGACGCCGCCATTTCATTAAGACGAACGGTAACGCCTTTCTCATGCTGAATACGCGGATCAGCGGCAATGATGTCCCCCAGCACTTTTTTCACCACGTCGATATCGGAGTCATAACCCACACCCACGGTGATTTCGGTGCGGCGGTTTGGCTCGCGGGAGGTGTTGATAATGTTACCGGCGATGATTTTGCCATTCGGCACCACAATCACTTTATCGTCAACGGTACGCAGCGTGGTGGAGAAGATCTGCACCTGCGTGACGGTCCCGGCCACGCCGCCTAAGTCGACATATTCACCGGCACGGAACGGGCGGAAGATCACCAGTAGTACGCCTGCCGCGAAGTTTGACAGCGACCCCTGCAATGCTAAACCAACGGCCAAACCGGCGGCACCGATAACGGCAATCACCGAGGTGGTCTGTACGCCAATGCGCCCCAGTACAGCAATCAGCGTGAACGCAATGATCGCGTAACGCACCATGGCAGACAGAAAATCGGCAACGGTCAAGTCAATGCCGCGCAGTCTCATCACCCGACTGACCGCGCCGGAAAGAACGCGTGCGATAATCAAACCGACGATCAGAATGAAAATAGCGGCCACTACGTTCACTGCGTAATGCAGCAATAACTCCTGATTTCTCACCAGCCAGTTACCGGCATTATTGATACTGCCTACGACATTCAAATCTTCCATCCGCAACACCCCTAAAAATTTACCCATCCGGGCAGTCAGAAAAAGCCGCCAGGAAAACGCGTCCTGTGCGGCTTTATTAAGTCTTTAAGGGTAACTAACAATCCCGCATCGTGCCACTTTGACCTCAAAGAGTGCTGGTAAATTAAGCATTTGCAGCGATTATTTTCTGCGTTTCCACGTCACTGAATAGGCGTAATGGCCCGCGTTTAAAAGGAAGTCCGGGCTGACGCTGGGGCTCCAGGAGTCATCACCACCGACGCCCATATGGAAGCCATCAATGTTCAGCCAGGTGCCTTGCTCATTGCGCAGTAAATGGCGGTGTGAGGTTTCCATCAGCTGTTGCAGGCTGTAGCGGCTCAGACCGAAATGGAAATCGCCGCTGAACTGCCAGTTGCCATAGGTCAACTCACGGGTGCCGCCGCGCAGGCCGTTTTCCGTTGGGAAAACATAAGGGGTGTACATCTCGTCCAGCGGCAATTGCCAGCGACTAAACTGTGCGGACAGGCGGCGGTCAGGGTAGTTTTCATGCGGCCCCAGTCCCAGCCAGTTCACCTGTGGCGCAAGCTCTGCCAACTGACAACTAAGGCCGATACGTGCCGGAGCAGGCAGGCCAGCGGCAACGTCCACCGTCACGTCCAGCTGCATATCGCCGTGGCTGTTGAATAGATAGGTTTTGCGGCTGGTCAGCAGCACCTCGCCATGATGCAAAAAGACATGTTCCGTGGTGACTAAAACGCCATGGCGAAGCGCATCGGCCTCCACGCTCAACATTCGGGTTTCGAGTTGATACATTCCCGCCGCTTTCCAGCGTTCCACCCAGGCGTTCGGATCAATACGCGTCACTTCGCTGACGCCGATGTCATTGTCCAGCGGCGCGCGGATAAACTGGTCACACAACGGCGTCAGCAACTGCGGTTGATCGCCATCAAACCACTGTTCCAGCAATCCGCTCTGACGACCAAAGTGCCAGCGTTGAGCACCGTGACAGACTTCAATTAGCTCATCCTGCACCGAGAGCGTCGGTGGCACGCCGGATTCTGACCGGTTTTGCGGCAAACGTAATGCACAGGGGAGTTGCCACTGATCCCAGGCACTACGATGCCCGGCCTCTGACCAGGTGGTCGCTTGCGGCTGATGCACGGCCACGTTCAGCCACACCTGGCCCTCAGCTTGCGGGATCGGCCCCAGTTCCAGCGTTTGGGTGCCGTTTGGCGCAATATTCAGCGCGGCTTCGCCATGTGAAATCACGGTGCCGTCCCGCTCGATACGCCAGCGCAGCTGTTCGTTATCGCTGTGACGGAACAGGAATTCGCTGCGGATTTCAACGCGCAGTGGATCGCTGCTGATCAACTCAAACTGGAAGAATTGCTGCGCACGCTGCGCTTCAAACAGTGACGGATGCGGTGTCCGGTCAGCGAACACCAGGCCATTCATGCAGAACTGACGGTCGTTCGGCGTGTCGCCAAAATCACCGCCGTAGGCCTGATAACTTACGCCGTCTTGCGTTGTGCGGGTCAGGCTCTGATCTACCCAGTCCCAGACAAAACCGCCTTGTAAACGTGGGAACTGGCGAAAGGCTTTCCAGTATTTATCAAAGCCGCCGAAGCTGTTGCCCATCGCATGAGCATATTCGCAAAGGATCAGCGGCCGCTGTTCGCCCGGCATGCTGATCCATTTTTTAATCGACCATTTAGGGACTGCCGGGAACGGCTGATCCTGTTCGACGCGGGAGTACATCGGGCAAACAATATCCGTTGCGGCCGAATTGGCGCCGCCACCTTCGTACTGCACGGGGCGGGTCGGGTCGTTGGTTTTGATCCAGCGGTAGAGCGCATCATGCGTGGCACCGTGCCCCGATTCGTTGCCGAGCGACCAGATGATAATGCAGGGATGATTACGGTCACGTTGCACCATGCGGGTGACGCGCTCGCTGAAGGCGTTGAACCAGCGCGGGTCATCCGACAGGCGGTTCATCGGCTGCATGCCGTGGGTTTCAATGTTGGCTTCATCCACCACGTACAGGCCATATTCATCGCAAAGCCGGTACCACAGCGGATTATTCGGGTAGTGCGAGCAGCGCACCGCGTTGAAATTGTGCTGTTTCATCAGCACGATGTCGCGGCGCATAGTGGCTTCATCCATCACCTGACCGTTATCCGGGTGATGCTCGTGGCGATTGGTTCCGCGGATCAATACCGGCTGGCCATTGACGTTGAGTAAGCCGTCGCTGATTTCCACCTGACGGAAGCCGACGTCACAGGCTTCAGCTTCAATTAACGCCCCCTCCGGCGAAAGCAGAGAAATCACTGCACGGTAAAGCGCTGGCTGTTCCGCACTCCATAACGCAGGCTGACTGACCGGCAGACGCACGGTGGTTTTGTCGAACGCATTGCCGCGTTCATCAATGATTGCGCTGCCGAGCGGCTGCGTATGTTCTGCAATCGCGTTGTCGCCCTGCCAGAGCTGAACGCGAACCTGATACTCTGCGGCAGTTTCCTGCGGCACGGCAGCGCCGACCTGCACTTCCAGTTCGGCCTGGGTGAAACCGTGGAACAGGTGGGTACGTACCTGATAATCAGTGATTTGTTCGGCAGGTTTATGCAACAGCGTGACGTCGCGGAAAATCCCGCTCATGCGCCACATATCCTGATCTTCCAGATAGCTGCCGTCGCACCAGCGCAGCACCATCACTGCCAGACGGTTTTCGCCAGCGTGCAGCACGCCGCTGAGGTCGAATTCCGCCGGTAAACGGCTGTCCTGCGAATAGCCGATCCATTGGCCATTGCACCACAGATAGAACGCCGAATTTACACCATCAAACACAATGCGTGTCTGCCCGCTGGCCAGCCAGTCGCTGTCGACAGAAAAGGTGAGCGAATAACAGCCGGTCGGGTTTTCGGTGGGAACAAACGGCGGGTTGACCGGAATGGGATACTGCACGTTGGTATAAATCGGGGCGTCAAAGCCTGCCAGCTGCCAGTTTGACGGCACCGCTAAACGCCCGGCATCGGGCAGATCTTTTTCGCGCCAGGTCTCCGGCACGGCCTCCGGTTTATTGAAATAACTGAACGCCCATTCCCCGTTCAGGCTGACAATACTCGCCGCATCCAGCCCGGCACGGGCTGCATCCTGACTGTGCCAGCTCTGAAACGGTGGGTGCGCGGGTAAACGGTTATGCTGGGTCGATGCGATATTTTCCCAGTCACGGCGCGCCAGCACCGTAACCAGTGAAGAGGATCCATTAGCGGTTTCAGGATTCATTATGCTGCCTTATTCAAAAATGTTATGCGCTCACAATTTTGATCAACATGCGGCGATATTCATCTGAAGTAAAGTCAGAGAGGCAGGGAAAGAGGGACGGATCACATTTCGCGCGGGGAATGGCTTAAGAGGATCCCACTGGTGCGGTGGTATTGCGCACCACCAGCAACGTTGGCAAAAGCAGTGAGTCTTGTTGCGGGCCAAAGTGCGTCCCCAGCCCTTCAACCAGCCGGCTCACGCTCTCAACACCCAGCTTGCGGAAATCCTGTTTGATGGTGGTCAGCGGCGGCTGGAAATAGGCACTGTCTTCGGTGTCATCGTAGCCCACCACGGAAATCTGCTCCGGCACCCGCAGGCCATATTCATGTACCGCCCGCAGCACGCCGAGCGCCATCTGGTCATTGGCCACCAGCATCGCCGTCGGGCGCGGTGACGCGCTTAACAAGGACAACGCCAGCTGATACCCCGATGCAGCACTCCAGTCGCCGTGCCGTGTGGCACAGGGCGCTATTTGCTGCTGCGACAGTTCATGCAACCACCCCTCATAACGCAGCCGGGCTGACACCGAGGCCAGAGGGCCGGTCACCAGCGCAATCTGCCGGTGGCCCAGTTGCAGCAGGTGGTCAACGCCCTGCTTCGCGCCACAGTAGGGATCAAACAGGGTTTTGAATACCGGCGCATCCGGCGCGACGTCAAGGAACATCACCGGCAGCTGGCCGCAGAATTCCACGATAGCCTGTGCTTCTTGTGTCGCCAACGGCACATTAATCATTACGCCATCAACCCGCTGGGCAATCAGTTCACTCACGGCCGCACGGCAGGCGGGCAAGCTGAGATTGTCGATCATCGAGATAACCACGTTGAAGCCCAGCTGATTCGCGCGGGTTTTTATCGAAGAGGCAATTTGTGAGGGCGCATGCAGGGCGAGTTCCGTCGTCGCCAGGCCCAGGGTAAAGCTCTGTTTCCCCGCCAACTGTTGGGCTACGCGGTTTGGCACGTAGTTAAGCGCCAGCATCGCTTGTTCGACTTTGAGACGGGTTTTCTGCGAGACGTGAACAGCCTGATTCAGCACGCGGGACACCGTCTGGTAAGAGACGCCAGCGTGGTATGCAACGTCATCAAGGGTGACGGATTTAGGCTTCATAATGCTCTCTCAGGCTGGATAGCGCGATCACGGGCAGCTCAGATCACCCTCTTCACAATGCATGATAGCGTTGATTTCTTTGGTACGCTGCTCGGTTTTTTGCTGCAAACACCCCGAATAAATCATCGGCCAGACCGAGCCGCCTTTTACGCCAGAGGACTGGAATTCACAGTCACTGTCTCGGAAGGCAATCCAGTTGCGTTGAGCTGTTTTGAATTGCGTTTGCTGTTCCGGTGTAAGCTGCGCCATCTTTTGCTTATAGGCTTGATTTAGCCGCGTATCACTGCGTTTAAAATCCTGGCTGGCGCAAATATTCATGTCTATTTGGGTATTGGCGTTTTTGCAGTCTACATCAGCCTCAGCGGCGTGGGCCAACGGCGACAGGGCTAGCAGAGCGATCAGGGTTAGGCGCATAGGGGAGTTTTCCAAAAGCAAAAAAAGGGGCCGAAGCCCCTTGATAGTCATTTTCGCTTTCTGGCTCGCGGCCAGCGGGCGAAAAATTACAGAACGTCTACTGCGTTCAGTTCTTTGAATGCCAGTTCCAGACGAGTCACCATGGATGCCTGAGCAGAACGCAGCCATACACGTGGGTCATAGAATTTCTTGTTAGGTTTGTCCGCGCCTTCCGGGTTACCCAACTGACCTTGCAGGTAGGCTTCGTTTTTCTTGTAGAACTGCAGAATACCGTCCCAGTTTGCCCATTGGGTGTCGGTATCGATGTTCATTTTGATAACACCGTAACCTACAGATTCTTTGATTTCTGCTGCAGTAGAACCAGAACCACCGTGGAACACGAAGTTCAGCGCGTTGTGTGCAAGGTTATGTTTCTTGCAAACGTATTCCTGAGAATCACGCAGGATCGTTGGAGTCAGTTTAACGTTACCTGGTTTGTACACGCCGTGTACGTTACCGAATGACGCAGCGATAGTGAAACGCGGGCTGATTGCGTTCAGTTTTTCGTATGCGTAATCAACGTCTTGCGGTTGAGTGTACAGTGCAGATGCGTCCATATGGCTGTTGTCTACGCCATCTTCTTCACCGCCGGTGCAACCCAGTTCGATTTCCAGAGTCATATCGATTTTTGCCATGCGAGCTAAGTACTTGCTGCAAATTTCGATGTTTTCTTCCAGAGATTCTTCAGACAGGTCGATCATGTGTGAAGAGAACAGTGGTTTACCGGTTTTAGCGAAATGTTTTTCGCCCGCGTCCAGCAGACCGTCGATCCATGGCAGCAATTTCTTGGCGCAATGGTCGGTGTGCAGAATAACTGGCACGCCGTAATGTTCGGCCATCTGATGCACATGGTGTGCGCCAGAGATAGCACCCAGAATAGCTGCGCCTTGTGGTACGTCAGTTTTCAGGCCTTTGCCTGCGATGAACGCAGCGCCGCCGTTAGAGAACTGAACGATAACCGGAGCACGTACTTTCGCGGCTGCTTCGAGAACGGCGTTGATAGAGTCGGTGCCTACGCAGTTTACTGCTGGCAGAGCAAATTTGTTTTCTTTAGCAATAGCGAAAACTTTTTGTACATCATCACCAGTGAGAACACCTGGTTTTACGAAATCAAAAATTTTAGACATAGTTCTTTGTCCTGTTTCGTCGGCCGTAGATGGATTGAATCGGTTTGCTATGTCGCGCGAGCTCCACTGTGCAGCCCCTCGCGCGGCAAAGAAGAGCAGGAAGCCTTAAGCCCCCCGCTCAGGGTTCATTACTTCTTAGCACGCTCTTCCAGCATCACAACCGCTGGCAGTGCTTTCCCTTCTACGAATTCCAGGAATGCGCCACCGCCAGTGGAGATATAGGAAATTTTGTCAGCAATACCGAACAGGTCGATAGCTGCCAGAGTATCGCCGCCGCCAGCGATAGAGAATCCGTCGCTGTCAGCGATAGCTTGCGCTACGATCTCGGTTCCTTTACGGAAGTTAGGGAACTCGAACACGCCTACAGGGCCATTCCACAGAATGGTTTTGGCGTTTTTAATGATCTCAGCCAGGCGATAAGCAGACTCGTCGCCCATGTCGAGAATTTGTTCGTCGTCTTTGATGTCTTTTACAGACTTCACTGTCGCGGTCGCAGTTTCAGAGAACTCAGTCGCTACGCGCACATCGGTAGGAACTGGGATGTCACAAATCGTCAGCAGACGTTTGGCTTCATCAACCAGGCTTGCTTCGTACAGGGATTTACCGACGTTGTTGCCTTGTGCAGCCACGAAGGTATTCGCGATACCACCGCCAACGATCAGTTGGTCAGCGATCTTAGACAGGGAATCCAGTACGGTCAGTTTGGTTGACACTTTAGAGCCACCAACGATAGCCACCATCGGACGAGCCGGGTTGCCCAACGCTTTGCCCAGTGCTTCCAGTTCTGCTGACAGTAACGGACCGGCACAGGCGATAGGTGCAAATTTACCTACGCCGTGGGTAGAAGCCTGCGCACGGTGTGCGGTACCGAATGCGTCCATCACATAGATGTCACACAGGGCAGCATATTTTTTAGACAGTGCTTCGTCGTCTTTCTTTTCGCCTTTGTTAAAGCGAACGTTTTCCAGAACAACCAGTTCGCCTTCAGCAACGTCAACGCCGTCCAGATAATCTTTAGCCAGACGTACAGGGGATTTCAGATGCTCTTTCAGGTAATTAACAACTGGCAGCAGAGAAAACTCTTCGTTGTACTCGCCTTCAGTCGGACGACCCAGATGCGAAGTAACCATCACGCGTGCACCTTGTTTCAGGGCAATTTCGATGGTAGGCAATGACGCGCGAATACGTGCATCAGATGTCACTTTGCCATCTTTAACCGGCACGTTTAGGTCCGCACGGATCAATACGCGTTTACCCGCTAAATCCAGATCGCTCATCTTAATAACAGACATGGTGAATCCTCTCGTTGATTCTCTTTAAAGTTGCTTGAGGGCAAGCCCAGCCACTGGCCAGGACTGCCGTACTAGAAACCGCTAGCGGACATTGCCAATGTTGTATCCAACATTCGGTTGGCAAAACCCCACTCGTTATCGCACCAGACCAGCGTCTTAATCAGGTGCTGTCCACTCACCCGTGTTTGCGTACCATCGACGATGGCGCTGTGGGGATCGTGGTTAAAATCTGTCGAGACTAATGGTAGTTCGGTATAGTCAACAATACCACGAAAAGCGCCATTTGCGGCCTTTTGCAGCAGCTGGTTGACCTCATCGACCGTCACACATCCCCCGACAAAAACGCTTAAATCTATCGCCGTGACGTTGATGGTGGGCACGCGCACTGAAATGGCTTCAAAGCGATCGCAGAATTTCGGCATGATGCGCGTGATGCCCGCGGCAAGTTTGGTATCGACCGGAATAATCGACTGACTCGCGGCGCGCGTGCGGCGTAAATCCGCATGGTAGGAGTCAATCACTGGCTGGTCATTCATCGATGCGTGAATGGTGGTCACAGTGCCGGATTCAATGCCATAGGCGTCGTCCAGCAGCTTAATAATAGGGATGATGCAATTGGTGGTGCAGGAAGCGTTGGAGACAATGCGGTGCTGGCGTTCGAGCAGATCGTGGTTGACGCCATAAACAACAGTGGCGTCGAGATCATGACCACCGGGATGCGCAAACAGGATTTTCTTGGCGCCCGCAGCCAGCTGCACTTCACCATCTTCGCGACTGCCGTAAACGCCGGTGCAGTCGAGAACCACATCAACGCCCAACTCGCCCCAAGGTAGCTGGGAGGCGTCCGGTTGATGCAACAGCCGGATGCTGTCGTCGCCGACATACAGAACGTCGCCTTCCTGACGCACGTCCCAGGCGAAACGCCCGTGGCTGGAGTCATACTTTAACAGGTGCGCCATGCCTTCAGGGCTGGCCAGTTCGTTGATAGCAACGACGCTGATTTCCGCCCGACGTCCACATTCGTATAACGCGCGCAATACGCTACGGCCTATGCGACCAAAGCCATTAATTGCAATACGTATTGGCATACTTCTCCCTGTTACACGGTTGTTACCTTTTGGCGGTAACCCCTATAGTAATGCAGTGCGCAGTAACGGTGAATCGTTCTCAACAACGTTTCTGACACCCTGAGACGTAATTCGTTCGTCATATCTCGTCACGTTAACAACCCAGCGTGGACGTTGAGCGCTGATAAGGCAACTGAAACGGTTCAGCTGAGCATAAACCAAAGTGTGCGCAAAAGGAATAATTCGACCGTTTAGAACGCTATTCTGCGATCGAACGCTGAAATATTCAGCAGGAAAAACGTCGTTATTACAGCCTCTTCACTTCTACATCACGTTTACATTGGTCTTTTTAGCATTTGGCTGACATCAGTAAACACGGATTCAGAAAGACGAGTGTAGCTCAGGTGGCTATTTTGCAGTTTGACCTGCGTCATTTAGGGACAAACTGAGAGGCGGGTCATAAAATCGGGATGAAAAAAAAGCACCCCGAAGGATGCTTTTTCCCTATAAAACGTCAGAGTTACTTCAGCAACGACTGTGCCTGCGCAACGACGTTTTCAACGGTGAAACCAAACTCTTTGAACAGCTCTTCTGCTGGAGCTGATTCGCCGAAGCTGGTCATACCCACGATAGCGCCATTCAGGCCAACGTATTTGTACCAATAGTCAGCAATACCCGCTTCTACTGCTACGCGTGCGCTGACCGCTTTTGGCAACACGGACTCACGGTATGCCGCGTCCTGTTTGTCGAAGGCGTCAGTTGACGGCATAGACACTACGCGCACTTTGGTGCCCGCTGCGGCCAGTTTATCTGCAGCTTCTACCGTGATACCCACTTCAGAACCGGTCGCGATCAGGATCACTTCTGGTGTGCCGTTGCAATCTTTTAGCACATAACCACCGCGCGCCACGTTGGCCAGTTGTTCGGCTGTACGCGGTTGCTGAGTGAGATTCTGACGGGAGAAGATCAGGGTAACCGGACCGTCGTTACGTTCGATAGCGTATTTCCACGCGACGGCGGATTCAACCTGATCCGCCGGACGCCAGGTGCTCATATTTGGCGTCACGCGCAGGCTGGCGATTTGCTCAACCGGCTGGTGTGTCGGACCGTCTTCGCCCAGACCAATCGAGTCATGGGTGTAAACGAACACGTTGCGAATTTTCATCAATGCCGCCATACGCACCGCGTTACGGGCGTATTCAACGAACATCAGGAAAGTCGCAGAGTATGGCAGGAAACCACCGTGCAGCGCGATGCCGTTGGTGATAGCCGTCATGCCGAATTCGCGCACGCCGTAATGGATGTAGTTACCGGCTTGGTCATCGCCCAGTGACTTCGAGCCAGACCACATGGTCAGGTTGCTTGGCGCAAGGTCAGCGGAGCCGCCGAGGAATTCAGGTAACACTTTACCGAAGGCTTCCAGCGCATTTTGTGAAGCTTTACGGCTGGCGATGTTGGCAGGTTTAGCCTGCAACTCTTCGATGAATTTCTGTGAGTCGGCCTGCCAGTTAGCAGGCAGTTCACCATTAACACGGCGTTTGAACTCTTTTGCCAGTTCCGGGTGGGCTTTCGCATAGGCCGCGAATTTCTCATCCCATGCAGCTTCTTTGGCTTTACCGGCTTCTTTGGCATCCCACTGGGCATAAATGTCCTGTGGAATTTCAAACGGAGGATAGTTCCAGCCCAGCTGTTTGCGGGTTGCTGCAACTTCTGCGTCACCCAGCGGTGCACCGTGTGCATCGTGGGAACCGGCTTTGTTTGGTGAACCAAAACCGATCACGGTTTTGCACATCAGCAAAGAAGGTTTGTCAGTGACTTTATGGGATTCTTCGATCGCTGCTTTGATGGAGTCTGCATCATGACCGTCTACGCCACGCACTACGTGCCAGCCGTAAGCTTCAAAACGCGCTGCGGTATCATCGGTGAACCAGCCTTCTACGTGGCCGTCGATAGAGATGCCGTTGTCATCATAAAACGCGGTCAGTTTGCCGAGTTTCATGGTACCCGCCAGCGAGCAAACCTCGTGGGAGATCCCTTCCATCATGCAACCGTCGCCCATAAAGGCGTAGGTGTGATGGTTTACCACATCGTGACCTGGCTGGTTGAACTGTGCTGCCAGCGTGCGTTCTGCGATAGCAAAACCGACGGCGTTAGCAATACCCTGGCCGAGAGGGCCGGTGGTGGTTTCAACGCCGGCCGTGTAGCCGTATTCCGGGTGGCCTGGGGTTTTAGAGTGCAACTGGCGGAAGTTAGCCAGTTCGCTCATCGGCAGATCATAACCTGTGAGGTGCAACAGGCTGTAAATCAGCATTGAACCATGACCATTGGACAGCACGAAGCGGTCACGATCAGCCCAGTGTGGGTTGGTTGGGTTGTGGTTCATATAATCACGCCACAGGACTTCGGCAATATCTGCCATACCCATAGGGGCGCCAGGATGGCCGGATTTCGCTTTCTGCACGGCGTCCATACTCAGTGCACGGATAGCGTTCGCAAGCTCTTTACGAGAGGACATGTTCTACTCCAGGTCGGATTAAAAAAGCAGTCAAGAAAGTCATTTTCTCAGACTAGGCATTAAAACGGCAAACTCTATTAGCACGCGTGATGAACTTCACAAAATTCGCTTTTAAATCAGTGCAATTTTTAGGATATCAACTATAGATCGGCGGACGCTAAAAACCTATCTTAACGCTATCCTTACCTTTACTGCCTTTTTAGGGCATTTCTCTCTGCTTTAGCTTTTTACTTTTGGGAACGAAAACTGATGAAATTTACTCCTGCGCTGGTAAGTCTGAGCGTTGTCGCTCTGCTGTCCGGCTGTGCCAATCTCAATACTGACACTCTGATGCAATCGGGCGCACAAGCTTATCAGGCAGCCACGCTGTCAGATGCCGATGTTAAAACGCTCAGTGTGCAGTCTTGTGAAGAGATGGATAAAAAAGCGCAAATCGCGCCAGATAACAGCGAATACGCCCAGCGCCTGAAAAAAATCGCCGCAGCCCTGGGCGACAATATTAACGGACAACCGGCCAACTATAAGGTGTATATCACCAAAGACGTCAACGCGTGGGCGATGGCGAACGGTTGTATCCGCGTTTATAGCGGGCTGATGGACATGATGAACGACAACGAAGTCGAAGGCGTGCTGGGACACGAAATGGGCCACGTAGCGCTGGGGCATACCCGTAAAGCCATGCAGGTCGCTTACGGTGCCACGGCCGCGCGTTCTGCCGCCTCGTCACTCGGTGGCATCAGTGCCACCCTGTCTCAGTCACAGCTTGCAGACCTTGGTGAGAAATATGTTAACGCCCAGTTCTCGCAAAAACAGGAATCTGAGGCCGATGACTACTCCTTCGATCTGTTGAAAAAACGCGGTATCGATCCCACTGGACTCGCCACCAGTTTCGAAAAACTGGCCACGCTGGATAAAGGCAGCAGCATTGGCTGGTTTGATGATCACCCCTCCTCCGAGGCCCGCGCTAAACATATTCGCGATCGTATTGCCGCCGGTAAGTGATGGTAATGTGAAAAAATCAAGGGCGCGAATAAATCGCGCCCTTTTTTATAACTACACTCTTTTAATTAACCCTCACGGGTGTTTCAATTTTTCGTGGCGCGATATCCACCACCAAGTGAGGTAATAAGACTGATATCGGCATTAATCGCCTTATTTTCCAGAATCAATAAATTAGCTTGTTCCTGTAAAAGAGGAAGTCTGGCTTTTGAAACCTGATTTTCACTGATAAGCCCGGCAGCGAAACGCTGCTGCGTTAAATCCAAAATATGTTGTTCACCATCGACCACCTCCTGCTGATGCCTTTTTTGTTGTGCCAGAGTCTGGATCTGGCTGGCGCTTTTCACTACATCAGTCACAGCATCCACAATAGCTTTATTGTACGACGCAATGGTCAGGCTGCTGTTGGCCTGCACAATATCCAGGTTCGCGTTCAACCGACCACTGTCAAAGATAGGCAAGGTCAATCCAGCGATTGCTCCCATTTGCTGTGCCGAACTGCGGAACAGGTCACTCAGGTGCAGCGCATCATATTGCAGGAACCCCATCAGGTTAATGCTGGGATAGAATGCGGCCTTGGCAGCGTCCACCTGGCTAAGGGATGCCTCAATGTACCAGTGGGCAGCCTGCAGGTCGGGACGACGTGCCAGCAGTTCATAGTTAAGCGTCGGCGGTAATGCTTCGCCGGTTTCTGGCAGTGCGACCGGCTGTATCGATGGCAACGGTTGCTTCAGTCCCATCATCGCGCCGAGTGTAGCCTGCAGCGTACGTAAGTCACCGTTATTCGCATCAATATTCTGTGCCAGTTTGGCCAACGTAATCTTCGTCGCGGCATCGTCCAGTGAGGAGAGGATACCCTTGCTGTAGAGCATTTCATCGGTATCAACAATATTCTGTTGCTGCTGCTGCACCTGCTGCAACACTTGCTGCAACGCCATCACCGTCTGAGTGTCCCAATACAGTTCGGTTACTACCGATGAAACCATAAGTTTCGTCTGCGCCAGTTCGGCCTGTTTTGCCTGATAGATACCTAGTGAGGCCTGAATCTGGTCACGATTTTTTCCCCATAAGTCCAGCTCATAGCTTCCCTGCAGGCCAAAGGTACCATTGGTGTACCAGGGTCCGGTGGTCCCTGCCGCCGGGTCATCGACAGCGAAAGGTCCCATAACCCCTTCCGCAGACATTTTCTGCCGCTCAACGTCCGCACCAAAATCAAGTTGTGCCCCTCCCTGGGCTTTCGCCATTTCAGTTTGTGCCTTGGCCAGCGCAATACGTTGCTGCACGACCGCGACGGAAGGCGAATCTTTCAGTGCCTGTTCGATCAACTGATTTAACTGTGGATTTTTATATTGTTGCCACCAGTTTGAACCAGGCCATTGTTGCAGGGTTGCCTGAGGGATTTGCGGGATACGCAACTGCGTAATATCCGTTTGTGCCAGCGCAGGTTTCTCTTTATGTATCCATGCACAACTGCTCAGGGACATACACAGAGGCAGTAAAATAACGAAGTAGATTATTTTATTTTTATAAAAATTACGTATTGGTTTCAATTTAATTATTCATCCAACTAATAGTCAGCAAGATGCGAAGAAAGGGGGGAATTCGCGAGGCGCGTAGAATAAATGATGGAGGGTCGAAGGGAATTATGAAACCGTGCGGACGACAATAATTTGAAAGGAATTATGACCACGCTTTGCGTTTAAATAAAACTCAGTGGATTTATCCTATCGTAATTGTAAATACGTTTACAATTACGATAATAAAGGCACCGTGAAGTGCCTTTATTTACACAATAATTATCAACCAGATAATCAGCCTTTTTTATAAGCCTGAACGTGGAGCATTTCCAGGGCCAGCGTGGCCGCCGCCAGTGCTGTGATTTCTGACTGGTCGTAAGCAGGGGCAACCTCAACAATGTCCATGCCGACAATATCCAGATCCAAGTCTTTCAGACCACGCACCAGTTTCAGTGCACGATCTGACGTCAGGCCACCAATCACCGGCGTGCCAGTGCCAGGCGCGTGTGCCGGATCCAGACAGTCGATGTCAAAGCTCAGGTAAACCGGCAGATCGCCCACGATCTGCTTAACCTGCGCCAGAATATCGTCAACGGTGCGATCATTGACTTGCGCTGCATCCAGAACGGTAAAGCCCAGATTTTTGTCGAATTCGGTACGGATACCGATCTGCACAGAGTGGTTTGGATCGATCAGGCCTTCGTTCGGAGCATGGAAGAACATGGTGCCATGGTCGAATTTGCTGCCGTTGGAATAGGTATCAGTGTGTGCATCGAAATGCACCAGCGCCATTTTACCGAAATGTTTAGCATGCGCGCGCAGCAGCGGCAACGTCACAAAGTGGTCGCCGCCGAAAGAGAGCATACGCTTGCCGGAAGCCAGCACTTTCTCCGCATGCTGCTGCAGTTTATCGGTCAGATCCTGAGCATCGCCGAAGTTGAATACTACGTCACCACAGTCGATCACTTTCAGACGATCGCGCAGATCGAAATCCCACGGCCAACGCTGCCCTTCCCATGCCAGATTAACAGAGACCTGACGAATCGCCGCCGGGCCCAGACGAGCGCCGGAACGGCCGGAGGTTGCCATGTCGAAAGGAATACCGGTGATCACCCAATCAGCATCTGCGTCGTATGGCTGGAAGTTCAGCGGTAAACGCAGGAAGCCAAACGCATTGGAAACCAGGGAGTTATCAGGCTGATGGCCCAAAGTGCTCACTACATTACTCATAAACAGTCCTCTTCTTGGCATCACCGTGCGGAAAATTGCCAGCCACGGTCTCTTATTGTAGGTAAAAAAAATCCCCTTCGCGTCGTTAACCCGACGAGAAAGGGATTGATTTGAACTTAATGTGTACGGCTATTGGCGCGAATTTTACTCTATTCCGGCTCACCTTCAAGCCGGAATATTGGGCAAATTTACTCGTCTTCTTCCAGGTAGGTATAACCATACAGACCTGACTCAAACTCCTCGACGAACTGTGCCTGCAGATCGGCATCCAGATCGGTTTCTTTCACCTGATCGCGGAAGCGGGTGAGCAACACGTTCGGATCCAACTGCACATATTCCAGCATGTCGGCAACGGTGTCGCCTTCATCGGATTGCTGCACTTCGATACTGCCGTCAGGGAAGACGAATACGTCAACCGCGGCGGTATCGCCAAACAAGTTATGCATATTGCCAAGAATTTCCTGATACGCACCAACCATAAAGAACCCCAGCACCGGCGGGTTCTCGGGATCATACGGAGGCATCGGCATCGTTGTGGCGACGCCGTCACCATCGATGTAATGATCGATAGTGCCGTCGGAGTCACAGGTAATATCCAGCAAGACCGCGCGGCCAACCGGCGGTTTATCCAACCCTTCCAATGGCAGAACCGGGAACAGCTGATCGATACCCCATGCATCCGGCATAGACTGGAACAGCGAGAAGTTGACGTACAGTTTGTCCGCCATACGTTCTTGCAATTCGTCGATGATCGGACGGTGCGCAC